>WOR8_10001048_pt1 | contig 28163 bp, 19 predicted proteins | sample DeeMarSeWOR38_10_FD_19890 | JGI IMG/M metagenome (IMG submission 19890) | reverse complement strand
TGGGCTGGAAAAATCTAACCCACAAGTTCTTACGAACTTAGTTATCCGTTATCTGTTATTGGTTATGGGTAAATAAATGACAGTTCATAGTGTCATCCCGAATAACCAATAACCATTAACTACTTGTTTATGGCAAGGAGAATCATCATGGCTCCGATCCGAATGGAAACTCAACAAACCGCCGACCACTCCCCATGCATCTGGATGCAGGCGGGTATTGCACCCCATAAGTTTTGCCGGCTCAAATACCAGTGTGCGGCCTGTGCTTACGACCGGGCCATGCGCCGCACCGCAGCTGAAAACAAAAGTCTCAAGGAACACGGTAAGATGCCAAAAGGCAAACGCGGGCGCATTGTTTTCTGGAAAGATAAATTACGTGAGCTGCCGGCCTGGAAACAGTCCTGTCTGCACCATATGATCGGCCACATTGAATTTCGTGCCTGCACCCATGACTATCAATGCGGCAATTGCGAATTCGATCAATATTTCAATGACCAGTTTGCCGTGCACGCCGTTGTCAAACCGGTAAATGTTATAGACGTCAAGGGGTTCAAGATTCCGCACGGATTTTACCTGCACCCGGGACACACCTGGGTAAAAATCGAAGAAGGGTCGACAGTGCGTGTCGGTCTGGACGATTTCTCCCTGCGCCTGCTGGGACCGCTGGATCAAATCGAAGCTCCCCTGATGGGCAAACAGCTGGAACAGGATCGACAGGACATATCTTTGCGGCGGGAGGATAACGAAGCCCGGTTGCTATCTCCGATCAGCGGGGTGGTCACCGATATTAATCCGGCGCTGCGCGAGCGCGGCAGCCGGGGCAGTGAAGATCCTTACAGTCAGAGCTGGATTTTGCGCCTGCACTGCGCCAATCTACGCCAGGATCTGAAGCGCCTCATGATCGGAGATCAGGCCAGCGAATATCTGGAACAAGAAGTCAATCGCCTTTATGAAGTCATCGAGGAAACCGCCGGTCCGCTGGCCGCTGACGGCGGGTACCTGGGTGAAGACATATTCGGCAACATGCCCCAGCTTGGTTGGCAGAAGCTGACCCGGGAATTTTTAAGAACCTAATTTTTTTTCAGCCATTGGGTCTCGCTTGCATTGAATGGAAGCAAGACCCGCGCTCAGAATTAAGGGATTACAGTTGAGGCTGTAATCCCTTATTTTGCTTGCAGCCTTTTAATCTCGTCTCCCAGCAGGATCCTGCAATAACGGCACAGCTGGTCCGATTTGCGGTCAACATCACTCTCGTTGCGGCAATAGTGCATCAAACAGGTATGTTCCCGGCAGTGACGTAATTTGAACGTATGGCCGAGCTCGTGAATGGCTTCTTTGATGATGCGGCTCAAATAAGGCTCCTGGGTGTCCAAGGAACCGTGCCCGTCGTTGAGCCGTATGGTGGATACAATACAGGCCTTGCCGCCCAGCTGCGCCTCGCCATAAACATGGGTTAAAATCGGAATGAACAGGTCCACCTGAACCAGGGCCAGCACTTTAAGAGCGTCTGATGGGGCTTTACGGGCCAGTTGCTCCAGGATCGGGGTGGAGTGATATTGATTGCGATTGGGATCAAACGCAAATTCAAGGTCCTCTGAGAGTGACCGGACTTCAGTCGGGAACCCATAAATACGCTTAATTTCAGACCTGACACGATCCAACAATTCGGGTATGAAGTCTCCGATGGGGGAAATGACAATGGTATTTGAAGATAGGGACGTCAAGTTATCTTTTCAATATCATACCGTTTGATTTTGCTATAGAGGGTGGAGCGGTCGATTCCCAGGATTTTAGCACTTCTGGCGATGTTCCAATGGTTCTCGTTCAGTATGCGTTCGATGTGGGTCTTTTCTACATCTTTGAGCGAATGGGCTCTGATTGCCGGCGCGGGCTCATGGCAAAAAATGGGCAAATCTTCGGGGAAGATTTCACGCTGTCGGCCGACCACAACCGCCCGCTCAATGGCATTTTCCAGTTCCCGAATATTTCCCGGCCAGTCATAGATCATCATTTCATCCATGGCTTCGCGGCTGATACTATCGATGGGTTTATTGGTTTCCTGAGAAAACCGATACAGAAAATGCTCTGCTAGCAGCGGGATATCTTCTTTTCGCCGGCTTAAAGATGGCATCGTGAAGGAGATCACATTTAATCGGTAAAACAGATCTTCTCTGAAATCACCGGATTTAATGGCGGTTTCCAGCTTACGGTTCGTGGCAGCGATCACCCTAAAATCGGCTTCAATGGGCTGCGTGCCACCCACGCGATAAAACACGCGATCTTCCAATACCCGCAGCAAGTCGATTTGCATCCGCATACTGATCTCTCCGATTTCGTCTAAAAACAGGGTGCCGCCATGGGCCAACTCCAGCCGCCCTTTTTTGGTCTCCTTGGCATCGGTGAAAGCGCCTTTTTGATGCCCAAACAACTCGCTTTCCATCAGATGCTCCGGAATGGCGCCGCAATTAACCGTCACAAACGGGCCGTCACGCCGGGGGCTATTGGTGTGAATGGCTTTGGCTGCCAGCCCTTTACCCGTTCCGGTCTCACCGGTGATCAGGACGGTAGAGTCCATGGGCGCCACGTCGCAGATGAGATCAAAAATTTTCTGCATGGGTTCGGACTGGCCGATCATGCTTTCAAAGCGGGTGCGCTCCCTGTATTGTTCTTTGAGGTAGATATTTTCACGCGCCTGCTCTTGATGTTGGATGATCTTTTCGATCAGCACACCCAATTCGTTGGGATCAAATGGTTTGAGCATATAATCAAAGGCACCGTCTTTCATGGCCTCAATTGCCGAAGGGATGGAACCATAGGCGGTGATCATGACCACTTCGGCATCCGGGTCGGTTTCCTTGACCTTGCGCAACACATCCAGACCGCTCATGCCTTCCATTTTGATATCCACCAGCAGAATATCAAATTGGGTCTCTTTGACTTTTTCGAGAGCCTCTTCCCCGCTGGCGGCGCTCTGCACGGCATGGCCGTCGCGTTCCAGCCAGCCCGCCAGAGATTCGCGCATAATCAATTCATCATCGACAATCAGGATCTTAACGTTGCTCACCGCGACCTCCCTGCGCTTCAAGTTTCTCCTCAACCGGCTTTAATGGCAACTTAATGTTAAAGTTGGTGCCTTCACCGGCATATGATTCCACGTAAATTGAGCCGCCGTGTTCCTGGATAATTCCGTAGGCCACTGACAGGCCCAGTCCCACGCCCTTGCCCTTTTTTTTGGTCGTAAAAAAGGGCTCAAACAGTTTTGATAAATCTTTTTCCGGAACGCCCACACCCGTGTCCTTAAAATCGACCAGCAATTTGTTCTCACGCAACGAGTGCCGGGTTTCAATCAACAACCGCCCGCCCCCTTTGGATTCCATGGCCTCGGCGGCGTTGGACAACAGATTCATGAACACCTGCTGGAGCTGATCTTCGGAGCCAATCATGTCCGGCAGGTCCGGATCAAGATGGGTTTGCACTTTGACGCCGCTGATTTTGAGCAAGTTTGCATTTAAAAACAGTGTCTTTTCGATCAACCGGTTGAGATTGACGCGTTTGAGCTCCATTTTGGACTGGCGTGAGAAGGCCAAAAGATTGGATACGATCCGGCTGGTGCGCCGTGTTTCGGTTTCCATTAGGGTCAGATACTGATTGAATTGATCAATCTGGGCCTTGCCAATGGCATCTTCATTGACGATCCGTTTCATTAACATGATCAAATTGAGAATCCCGGCAATGGGATTGTTGATTTCATGAACCACCGAAGCTGACAGTTTGCCCAGAGAGGCCATCTTGTCCTGGTGGATCAGCTTTTTGTGGGTTTCCTTCAGTTGCCGGGTGCGTTCATCAACCATTTGTTCCAGACGGCGGGTGATCTCCTCCTCTTCTTTTTTCTGCTGCGTGATATCGCGACTGATGTGGACGAACTTGGAAATTTTGCCGCCTTTTTCCCAGATGGGATAAACACTGACTTCATAATATCGGACTTGGCCGTCGGGCAAAATGCGTCTGCGAATGCGATGAACATGGCCTTTGTTGCGCACCACTTCCTGCAACGGGCAATGTTTTTTATCTTCATTGCAGGGGGTGTCTAATTTATACCACACCTGGTGGCATTTTTTTCCAATGACATCCTGCGGGGTATAGCCCATTTTGTTTAAAAATGAAGAGTTGGCCTCCACGATTTCCATCTGCGGCGTAATGACCAGGATAAAATCCTCAATGCCGTCAAGGATGGTCTGCATTTCCTTGGTGCGTTCACGTAATTTCTGTTCCTCCTGACCAATGGCCTTCCAGAACATGCGAAATACCTGGTAGGCCAGGATTCGAATCCGGGAAGGTCGGGTAAGCAGGATATTATCAAAAACTTCAGAGTCCGGGGTCAGGATGATAATCAGGTGGATACTGTAACGCCGGTCATAAAGCTGCCTGTAGTCGTCAAATGTCAGCAGCCCCAATTGACTGGCGAGTTTCCGCCCGGGACTTTCGGGGTCCGGATCGGCTACCGCCAAAATGGGAGCCACCATCTCGGCCTGTTCATATACGGCGGTTGTTTTTTCCAGGATCTCTTTGCAAAACTCACCGCCTCCGACCAGGCCAATATTGATGATTGAAGGCTCTTTTCGTGTCATCTGAGTAATTCCCGTCAGGTGCATCAAACCTTAAAAAAAACAAACAGGTTGCCACGTCTGGCAGTAAGCCCGGAAGCCTGTTTTCATGTGGGCAAAACGTATCACGCACAACTATCTGTTTCAAGGGCATTTTGAATGCCCAGCTCCCTCAGAGCACTTTTGCATGCGGCTTTTTAGCAGCGGCATTGTCTGTAAATATCGGTTGACAAATTAAATGAAAACAAGTAAATTCGCCTCTTCGCGCTATCTTGGCGTTGAAGTTGACCATGCCCGCAAGGGGCTCAAACGCGAATCCATTTATTTTACTGGCACAAAGCGAAACAAGGCCTAACCTGTCGAATCAATGTGGTTTTAAAGCAGCTTCTATTTGCCCCGCCACAAAGCGGCATCTTGTTGTTGGATTTGAGTTCAAACAAATTGATTGTGAACGCGGTTCACCACTGTTCGCTCATAAAACTAAATTAAATTCTGCGTAAGGAGTAAGACGGCATGACGGATAAAGTCCAAGGATCTGTAATGGTTGTTGGCGGCGGAATTGCCGGGATGCAGGCCTCATTGGATCTGGCCAATTCCGGTTACCTGGTTCATCTGGTTGAGAAATCATCCGCCATCGGTGGGTTGATGTCTCAGCTCGACAAGACCTTTCCCACCAATGACTGTGCGATGTGAATTATTTCACCCAAACTGGTCGAGGTCGGCCGGCATCTGAACATCGAGCTTTTAACCAACACTGAGCTCTTAGACCTTGAAGGCGAGCCCGGTCATTTCAAAGCCCGGGTACGTCAAAATCCCCGCTACATTGATCTTGACAAGTGCACCAGCTGCGGTGAGTGCACCACGGTCTGTCCCGTGGATCTTCCCAGCGAATACGATGAAGGTCTGTGTAACAAGAAAGCCACATTCAAACAATACGCCCAGGCAATTCCCGGCGCGTATGCCATCCAGAAGGCCGATAAGGCCCCCTGTCGGCTGGCCTGTCCGGGCGGACTCAATGTCCAGGGCTACGTGCAGATGGTCAAAGAGGGCAAGTATAAACAAGCCCTGGAGATCATTATGGAAGATTTGCCGTTGCCGGGCGTGCTGGGTCGCATTTGCCCGCACGGGTGCGAGGATGCCTGCCGTCGCTGCGAGGTTGAATCGCCGGTGGCCATTCGGGATTTGAAGCGCCTGGCGGCCGATAAATTCGATCCGCGGCAGGTGGAAATTAAATGCGAACCCCGGAAAAAGGAAAAAGTGGCCATTATCGGCTCCGGACCCGCCGGACTTTCCTGTGCCTATCATCTGGCCAGAAAGGGCATTTTATCCACTATTTTTGAGTCCCTGCCGGAGGCGGGCGGGATGCTCAGGGTCGGCATCCCGGCCCACCGGCTGCCCCGCGAGATTCTGGATCAAGAAATTGAAGTTATTACCAATCTGGGTGTTGAAATCAAGACGAATACAGCCCTGGGCAATGATGTCTCCATCGATGGCCTGCTCGAAGACGGATATAAGGCCGTTTATCTGGCCATCGGCGCCCATCAGGGTATTGAATTGGGTATCCCCGGGGAAAAGACCAATGGTGTCCGCCAGGGTGTCGAATTCCTCCGTGAGGTAAATTTGACCGGCAAGACTGAAGTCGGCAAAAATGTGGCCATCATCGGCGGCGGCAATGTGGCCATTGATGTCGCCCGTTCGGCCGTGCGGCTGGGCGCCGAGAAGGTCAATATTGTTTACCGGCGCACACGCAATGAAATGCCGGCCTGGGAGGAAGAAATCCAGGCTGCTGAAGATGAAGGCGTTCAGATTACCTATCTGTCCGCACCGCAGGAGATTTTAACCCGCGACGGCCGGGTGGTGGGTTTGCGCTGTATTCGCATGGAGCTCAGCGAACCCGATTCTTCAGGACGCAAGCGACCCATTCCGATTCCCGGAAGCGAATACGAGATTGAAATCGACCAGCTGATTCCAGCCATCGGGCAACGACCGGACCTGTCGGCCCTCGAAGATATTACCGGTTTGACGTATACCCGCTGGGGCACGACCGAAGTCGATGCGGTCACCTATGCCACCGAGCGCGAAGGCGTGTTTGCCGGTGGCGACTTGCAAACGGGCCCCTGGGTGGCTATCGGTGCCATCGGCGCCGGCAAAGAGGCGGCCGAATCGATTCTACGCTATATCGAAGGCAAGGACATGGCCGCAGGCCGCGAGCCGGTTGTCAACGAAAATCCGGTCTATCGGCCCATTCCGGAAGGTGAGCCCTTATTGGAGCGGGCCAAGATGCCCGAGCTGCCCGTCAGCAAACGTCAGGGAAATTTTAACGAAGTTGAACTGGGATACACCGAGGAAGAAGGCCGGGCTGAAGCGGCCCGTTGCCTGAACTGCGGCTATTGCTGCGAATGCTATCAATGCGTGGAAGCCTGTCTGGCCCATGCCGTTGATCACAGCCAGCAGGCCGAAATAAAAGAAATCGAAGTCGGCTCCGTCATCCTGACGGCCGGCTGTGAGCCCTATGACCCCGCACACCTGGAAAACGTTTATCACTACAAAACCAGCCCCAATGTATTGACCAGCCTGGAGTTCGAGCGCATCCTGTCGGCTTCAGGGCCGACCATGGGACATCTGCAGCGGCCCTCAGACGGCAAAGATCCCAAAAAGATTGCCTGGCTGCAATGTGTCGGCTCCAGAGACAGCAACCAGTGCGGCAACAGCTACTGCTCGTCGGTTTGCTGCATGTACGCCATCAAGGACTCCATGATTGCCAAAGAGCATTCGGAAGAGGAGCTGGATTGTGTCGTGTTCAACATGGATATCCGAACCTTTGGCAAAGACTACGAGAAATATTACAATCGCGCCAAAGATGCCGGCATCCGCTTTATCAAATCGAAGGTTCATTCGATCGATGAAATCCGCGAGACCGGCAATTTGAGCGTGCGCTATTTGGATGATGCCGGCCACCTGCAGGAAGACGACTTTGACATGGTGGTGCTGTCGGTGGGTTTGCAGGTGCCGGAATCGACCGTTCAGCTGGCCGAGCGCCTGGGGGTCGAATTGGATGATTCGCGCTTTGCAGTGACGCATCCGTTTACACCCGTCCAGACTTCGCGTCCCGGCGTTTACGCCTGCGGTGCGTTTCAGGAACCGAAAGACATTCCCAGCTCGGTGACCGAAGCCAGTGCGGCTGCCTGTGCTGCCGGCGCCAGCCTGAACTCAGCGCGCAACACACTGACCCGCAGTGTGGAAATCCCGGAAGAAATCGACGTCAGTGATGAGGAAGCCCGGGTGGGGGTGTTCGTCTGTAACTGCGGCGTAAACATCTCCAGTGTGGTGGATGTTAAAGGTGTGACCGAATATGCCAAAACCCTTCCCCATGTGGTCCATGCCCAGGAGAATCTGTTTACCTGTTCGCAGGATTCCCTGGTTCAGATGAAAGAAGTCATTAAAGAGCACAAGCTCAACCGGGTGGTGGTGGCGGCTTGCACCCCCAAGACGCATGAGCCCATTTTCCAGGATACCATGGAATCCTGCGGATTGAACAAATACCTGTTTGAAATGGCCAATATCCGCAACCAGGATTCCTGGGTGCACTCTGAAGCTGCGGAAACCGCTACCGACAAAGCCAGCGACCTGGTGCGAATGTCGGTGGCCCGGGCAACAACACTGCACCCGTTGCAGGAAAAGAAAATTCCGGTTGTTCAGAAAGGTCTTGTGATCGGCGGCGGTATTTCCGGTTTGAATGCCGCTCTGGGCCTGGCCGATCAGGGGTATGAGGTGGTTCTGATCGAAAAAGAGGCCAAACTGGGCGGGTTGGCGAATCGACTGACGGCAACCATCGAGGGCGCCGATATCGCAAAATATCTCGGCGAGCTGGTTTCGCGTGTGAGCGCCCATGAAAAGATCGAGGTGATCACCCATGCACTGGTGGTGGGTTATTCTGGCTTTAAAGGCAACTTTACCACCGAAATCATGGTGGGGCCGGATATGGAGCAGCGCAAAATAGAACACGGAGTGGTTATTCTGGCCACCGGGGCCCACGAATATAAGCCCAAAGAATACCTGTACGGGGATGACCCGCGGGTAATGACTCAGCTCGAGCTGGCCGATCGGATGAAAAAAGGCGAACTCGATGAGCCCCAGCAGGTGGTTATGATTCAGTGCATCGGATCGCGTAACGAGGAGAATCCCAACTGTTCCCGTGTCTGTTGCCAGACGGCTATTAAAAACGCACTGCACATCAAGGCAAAATATCCGGATGCCGAGGTATTTGTTCTTTACCGCGATATCCGGACCTACGGGCTTCTGGAAGACTATTATACCGAGGCCCGGCGTCAGGGCGTATTCTTTTTCCGGTTTGATCCCGAAGACCCGCCGGTGGCCGAGGCCGCCAAAGACGGCATCGAGGTCACCTTTAGCGACCACGTGCTCAACCGCAAGCTGAGCGTCAGCACGGATTTACTGGTTCTCAGTGCCGGCATGGAAGCTGAGGATACCGAGGAGCTGTCTTCAATTGTCAAACTGGCGCGCACACCCGAGGGCTATTTCATGGAAGCGCATGTGAAATTACGGCCCGTGGATATGGCGACCGAAGGGATTTTTGTATGCGGCACAGCCCACAGCCCCAAACTGATCTCGGAAAGCATCGCCCAGGCCTATGCGGCCGCCTCGCGAGCGGTGACATTTCTGGCCCAGGATTATTTAACCCTCTCGGCGGTCACCGCGCAGGTTGAAGCCGATAAGTGCGCTTCCTGTCTGATCTGTGTGCGCTCCTGCCCGTATGATGTGCCCAGGATCAATGCCGATGGCGTCAGCGAAATAGATGCGGCCCTCTGTCACGGTTGCGGCATCTGTACCGCGGAGTGTCCGGCCAAGGCGATTCAGTTGAACTGGTATGAGGATGATCAGATCATCTGCAAGGTGGATGCGCTGTTGGAGGGTGTCTTATAGAAATCGGAATGCGGAATTGGGAATGCGGAATAAATGCGGAATATTAAAAAGGACAGAATTCATTAACTTTAGGCACTTTAGTCATTTTAGTTCACTTTAGGCATTTACTTTTAGAGAGGAAACCATGAGCAAGGATTTTGAACCGATCATCATTGCCTTTTGCTGCAATTTCTGAGGTTACACGGCGGCGGACCTGGCAGGTTCGATGCGATTGCAATACCCGACCAATGTAAGGATCGTTCGGGTGCCCTGCACCGGTAAAGTCGATGTGATTCATATCATGCGGTCCTTTGAAAAAGGCGCCGATGGCGTGGCCGTCATTGGATGCCTCGAAGGAGAGTGCCATTTTAACGCCGGAAACCTGATGGCTCGCAGAAGGGTGGAGCAGGCCCAGAAAATACTGGACACGGTCGGCATCGGTGGCGAACGGGCCCGGATGTATAACTTGTCATCCAGTGAAGGCCCGCGGTTTGCGCAGTATGCCACCGAGATGACCCAAAAGATAAAAGAACTGGGTCCCAACCCGATCCGGGTTGCCAAAAACAAGGCAGCCTGAAAAATGATTGAATATTGACTATTGAATATTGCAGGTTGAAATGCGGAAAATAGTCAAATTTAAATTATAAATAGGTTCCTGGTGAAAATATTCATTTTTCAATTTTAAATATTCAATTCAAAAGGAGAGGTTAGATTCCATGATTGTTGCCGACAAAAAACCAATTGAGGAAATCATCGAATGCCTCAAAGATCACAAGAACATCCTGATCCTGGGCTGCAACGAGTGTGTTACCGTTTGCGAAGCCGGGGGCAAAAAAGAAGTCGGCGTTCTGGCTTCGGCCTTAAGGATGCATGCCAGCAAAGAGGGCAAAGAGGTCAAGATCGATGAATTGACCCTGGAGCGACAATGTGATCGTGAGTATCTGGATGAACTGCGGGATTCGATCGATCAGTATGATGCAGTAGTATCCCTTGCCTGCGGCGTTGGCGTTCAATTTACCGCCGAGCAATACCACGACAAGCCCATTTATCCGGGGGTGAATACCACCTTTTTGGGAGCCACTGAAGAGCGCGGTGTTTGGACCGAGCGCTGCCAGGCTTGTGGACAGTGTATCCTGGCTACAACCGGGGGCATCTGCCCGGTGGCGCGCTGCGCCAAGCGGTTGTTCAACGGTCCCTGCGGCGGGTCGACCACCGGCCGCTGTGAGATCAATGCCGAAGTTGACTGCGCCTGGCAATTGATCATCGATCGCCTCAAGGCTCTGGATAAACTTGATGAATACGAGAAGCTTTGTCCCATCAAGGACTGGTCGACGGACCGGGCCGGAGGGCCCCGAAAAGTCGTAAGGGAGGATGTGAAGCAATGACAACAAACACACCGAGCAAACTGGAAAAAATTCTCAAAGAAGGGCATCTGGCCGTTACCTCCGAGTGCGGGCCGCCCCGCGGCAGCAATATCGAACACATTGTTAAAAAAGGCGAGATGATCAAAGACCATGTCGACGCCATCAATATCACCGACAACCAGACCTCCATGACGCGTCTGTGCAGTCTGGCCGCCTGTATACGCCTGAAATTAATGGGCCTGGAACCGGTGCTGCAGATGGTTACGCGCGATCGCAACCGCATCGCCCTGCAAAGCGATATTCTTGGGGCCGCCTCTTTTGAAATCCATAACATTTTGTGCCTGTCCGGCGACCATCAAAGCTTTGGTGATTGTCCCCAGGGCCAGAATGTACATGATATTGATTCGATCCAGCTGATTCAGGCTATACGGCACATGCGTGATGAGGGCAAATTTTTAGGCGGTGACGAACTGGATGGCAAACCCCAGATGTTTGTCGGTGCGGCCGCCAATCCATTTGCCGACCCCTTTGAAATCCGGGTACCGCGTCTGGCCAAAAAGGTGGCCGCCGGAGTCGAGTTCATTCAGACCCAGTGCATTTACAATCTGGAAAAATTCGAAGAGTGGATGAAAGGCGTTCGCGACCGCGGGCTGCATGAAAAATGCTTTATCCTGGCCGGCCTGACGCCCATGAAGTCTGTAGGCATGGCCAAGTACATGCAAAAACGCGTGCCGGGAATGGACGTGCCCGATGAGGTCATCAAGCGCCTGCAGGGTGTCGAAAAAGGGAAACAGGCCGACGAAGGTATCAAGATGTGCGTCGAGTCCATCCAGCGCCTAAAAGAATGCGAAGGCGTCGCCGGTTTCCACATCATGGCCATCGAGTGGGAAGAAAAGGTGCCCGAGATCGTCGAAGCCGCCGGCCTTTATCCGAGACCCAATGGCAATTAACCTTCGATTGCCGTAGCTAAAAAAACCCTGCCTTGATTTTATTCAAGGCAGGGTTTTTTTATTTATACCGATGGTCATAATAATGTTCGGTATAAAGGATGTCGGCATAAGTGTTGTAGCAAAAAAACGTCCTGCCATCGGAACGTTTTTTTGACAACCACTATATACCTGATCTGGCCGGATTGATGCGCCAGCACCAAAATCCGATTGACAGACGGAAGGATGACGCGTTGCAATTCAGAACCCAATTCGATTGGTGGCTTGCCGGTATTTGTCTGGCGAGAACCTTCAACGGTTTGGTATTCATGACCTATGCAGCCACTTTGCCGGTGGTGCAGCAAGAGTGGGCAATGTCGGCCGCTGCGGCCGGAAGCATTGCCGGGGGATTTCAGCTCGGATATGCTGTGTCCCTTGTGATTTTCTCTTTTCTGGCAGACCGTTTGTGCCCCAAAAGGCTTTATTTGATATCCATGACGGCTTGTGCGGTTTGTGCACTTCTATTTGCCGGATGGGCCCGGGATTATGTTTCGGGACTGGTGCTTTACATGTTCACGGCCCTTGCAATGGGCGGCACCTATACCACAGGCCTCATTATTCTGGCCCATCGGTATCCAGTTGAAAAACGGGGCCGTGCCATGGGCTTTTTTATCGCCAGCACATCTCTGGGCTATGCGCTGTCTCTGATTTTAAGCGGTGCTGCCATACCGGCCGGCGGCTATAAATTGGCTTTCTGGCTTACCTGCTCAGGTCCCGCGGTGGGGGCGATATTGGCCTGGATAACGCTCTATCGGACCGTCGTCGGCAAACCCCTGCGTGCAAGGGGGCAACGCTTCATTCGCGAAGTTATACGCAACCGCCCGGTGATGACGTTGATCGGCGGATATACAGGACACAGCTGGGAGATTTTAGGCATGTGGGCCTGGACCCCTACTTTTCTGGCAGCTGCTTTGGCCATCAGCGGATATGAGGGCGCTCAGGCAGTCGGAAAAGGGGCGCATCTTACCGCTGGTTTTCACCTGATGGGCCTGACGGCATCCTTTACGATGGGATGGCTTTCCGATCGATTGGGGCGAGCTCCATTGATGGTGGGGCTGGCGGGTGTCAGCACTTTATGCTCTTTTTCCTTTGGCTGGACCATTGGATTCCCTTTTTCCCTCGTCATCCTGGTGGGTATGGTTTACGCATTTTGCGGACTGGGGGATTCGCCCATCCTGTCGGCAACGCTGACAGAATCGGTGAACATATCTTACATGGGCGCAGCTTTCGGACTGCGTTCCGTTCTGGGATTCGGCGCCGGAGCCATTTCGCCGGTAGTGCTGGGGGCGGTTCTGGACCTGACCAACCCGGCCATTGCAGAAAACGGGTTATTTCGCAACTGGGGCTGGGCCTTCAGCATTTTGGGCATCGGCGGTTTGGTCGCCTGGCTGGCAGCCATTTACTATGCGTTGACGCGCAAAAGCGATCTCCAGATTCATTCCTGAAGCATGTCGAAAATGATTTGCAGGTCGCTGTCCTGCCCCTGCTACACCGCTTGTCATAAATACTTTCCAAATAAAAGGATGGCGGCATAAGCGGTTGTAGCAAAAAAACCCTCCGCAAACGGAACGTTTTTTTGACAACCGCTATAAAACAATGAATTTGCTCAAGCGGCCGCCTGCCTCCGGAGTTGTCGCAGCCGGAAAAAATAAAATCGCTTATCCAGGGTGACGCCGTCAGCTGCATAATGCTGCGAGCGCCTGTCGGCTGACCGCTCCATTTCAGGTGTGGTTTCTTTTTGCTTGACTCATTTCGAGTGCTTCTTTATAGTTTTTTGCTCGGCTTAGCAGGTTCCGATTCATTTTTTCCCAGAGGGAATCAAAGATACGGTTATGGAGGGATTCGATCTGTACTTTTATCATCGATAAATATTTCAAAAAGGAGATTTGAGAATGACGACAAGCGACGAAAAGAAAAAAAAGCCTCTGTGGTTGTCAATCGAAGAGAATATTCTCGGGCTTGATTCGCCGGACCTCTCCGGGGAAAACCTGGAAGCATCGATACAACGGCTTGCGGGCGAATTGGACAATGCCGGCTACAATGTTTCCCATCATGGGGGCAATATGCTCAAATTGCGATGGGCAATGAATGCAGCCAGCGCAGTCGGCCGGCCCCTCATGCAGGATCTGAACACAGCGATCGAGGCGCTGACCCTGGAGGACGTGGCTGATACCTATCTGGCAGCAGACAAGCTCATCGGTGACATCGGACAGACATGGCCGGATCTCAAGAAATCTGAGCGAAGGGCGGATATCATCAAGATTGTCGAACAGACCAAACTCGATCTGCTGATTGCCAAGGCCAAAGACATGGCCGGCGATGACGGCATCCGATTGCTCATAGAAGAGGAAGTGGCGCCCGACGTGATCACCCGTGCGTTGGATATCACAGATGAAAAGCTGAAACAGGTAAATGCCCAGATGGAAAAGGAACGCGCCGAGCGGGCCAGAGTTGCAAAACTGCTCAAGGCGGTAGAGGGCAAGTCCAATGACGAAAAGGTCAAGCACCTTTTTAACAATGACGTCTCCGAAGAATTGATCATCGAGATGGCCCAAGTTGATCAGGGTGTAATTGATGCCGTCAAAAAGGCAATGGAGGAGGAGCTAAAGGAAAAGCAAAGGCTGGAAGCGGAAGCCGCGGAACGCAAAAAGGCCGAGGCTGAAGGTCCTGCGCTGGAAGAAATCCCGCCCGATGAGATGCTCGATCACATTGAAGCCATTCGCGAAATCATGGAATTCAGCGATCAGGAAAAAGAAATCAGAGTTATGTGCGAACAGAGCTCGATCCCCAAGGCCCTTGTGGATATCGCTGTTTCCGAGCCTGAAAAACTGGATGAGCTCGAAAAAAAGGCGCAGGGCTAAGCTGAAGTCCGGTGAATCTGTCATTTCCTGATTGAAAAGGGGATATCCTGTCGGAATCGAGTTGTTCTTATATGATTGAAAATGTCTTCTGTTGAATTTGGTCGAATCGCCTGATAATATACGGATATCCCCTTTTTCGGCCTCTTACAACCCCACCCCTGTAAACGCAATCGGTTCCCGAAAAATAAGCTAAAAAAACAGCGCGTTCTGAATGCCTACTCATTCCTTATTTAGACCTTAAGATATCATTATACTCTCTGATTTCCTATTCGATTTATGCTTTAGTATATTGTAATTAATATAAAATTTGATTATATTTTTTTGTGAATTTGGGCTTGACAGGCCTCATGACCTTTGATAAAAATGAATGAGTATTCATTCATTATTATTATTTTTGAAAGGATCTGAAGGTGGGTGCAGTTAGCAACCGGGTTGAAAAGAATAATAAATATCATCAGATTCTGGAAGCGGCAGTCAAGGTCTTTGCCAGACAGGGATTTCACCAGTCAACGGTTGCCCAGATCGCCAAACAAGCCGGCGTGGCCGACGGAACCATCTACCTGTACTTCAAGAATAAAGACGACATCCTGGTCCAATTTTTTAGTTTTCGGACCAAACAGGTTTTTGAATCTTTCCGGGAAGCCGTTGATGGGGCTGAGACCAGCATTGATAAACTGCGAAACCTCGTGCGCCGACATCTGGCCGAATTTCAGCGCGATAAAGACGGGGCGGTGGTCTACCAGGTTGAAACCCATCAGAACAGCCGCCTGGCCGAGGCGCAGATTCGAGAAATGTCTAAAATGTATCGGGATCTGATTTCTGAAATAATTGAACAGGGTCAACAGGAAGGCGCGATTCGCAAAGATTTGTATGTCGGTCTGGTCAAACGCTTTATAATCGGTGCGGTGGACGAAGTCATCAATACCTGGCTGCATGCCGAAGAGGAATATGATCTTGTTTCCATGGCCGATCCACTGGTCGAACTGTTTATCAAAGGAATCGAACAAAGGGGCAGCGTTAGCGATTAGATACCATCGGCTCCCGTCAAATGGCCGTGAATGAATTTTAAACAAGGAGAAAAAAAATGGCACAAACCATAGCAGATCGTCGGGACATTGATTTTGTTCTGCATGAACAGCTTCAGGTGGAAACCCTCAGCGAGCATGAGCAATATGCGGAATTTAACAAAAAAACCATTGATTTGATCGTATCCGAAGCCCGTCATCTGGCGGTCAAGGAGCTTTTACCGATCAATATCGACGGTGATCGCGAGGGCGCTCGTTTTGATAACGGACGGGTGACGGTTCCGGAGTCCTTTCACAAGGCCTGGGAACTGTTTAAAGAAGGCGAATGGTTGGCCCTTTCCGATGATCCGGAATGGGGCGGTCAGGGTATGCCGGTGAGCATATCGCTGGCTGTCAACGACCTTTTTATCGGGGGCAATTTTGCCTTTATGATGTATCCCGGACTGACCCACGGAGCCGGCAGGCTGATTCAAACGTTCGGCACGCCAGAGCAAAAAAAGCTCTACCTGAAAAAGATGTTTACCGGGGAATGGACCGGCACGATGCTGTTGACCGAACCCGAAGCCGGTTCCGATGTGGGCGCGCTGACCGCCACGGCGGTCAAAAACGACGATGGCACCTACTCGATAAGCGGCAACAAAATCTTTATTTCCTCGGGGGAACATGATCTGGCGGAAAACATCATTCACCCGGTGCTGGCCCGCATTGAAGGCGCGCCGGCCGGCACCAAAGGTATCTCCCTTTTTCTGGTCCCAAAGATCCGGGTGAATGACGACGGCAGCCTGGGTGAGCCCAATGATGTCGTCTGCACCGGCGTCGAGGAAAAAATGGGCATTCACGGAAATTCAACCGCCTCGCTATCCCTGGGCAGTAAAGGCAACTGTCGGGGTACTCTGCTGGGTGAAGAAAATAAAGGCATGCGGGCCATGTTCCAGATGATGAATGAAGCCCGGCTGCTGGTGGGACTCCAGGGCCTGGCCTGTGCCAGCTCGGCCTACATGTATGCCGTCAACTATGCACGCGAGCGGGTGCAGGGTCGCCATCTTCTAAAAGCGCAGGAAGACGATGCGCCCTCGGTGCCCATCATCGAGCATCCCGATATCCGCCGCATGCTGTTGACCATGAAAGCCTATGTCGAAGGCATGCGCAGTCTGCTGTATTTTATCGGAAACTGTGAGGATAAATCACGAATCAGCGCCAAAGAAGCCGATAAAGCCAGATACCAGGGGTTGATTGATTTGCTGATTCCGATCGCCAAAGGATATGTCACCGACAAAGCCTTTGAGGTCTGCAGTCTGGGGGTTCAGGTTTACGGCGGTTACGGTTACATCAAAGAATATCCCATGGAACAGCTATTGCGTGACTGTCGGATTACGCAGATCTACGAAGGCACCAATGGCATTCAATCCATGGATCTTCTGGCGCGCAAGCTCGGTATGAACGGAGGCAAGCCGGTGATGGATCTGTTGGGCGAAATCCAGCAGACCCTGGCGGCTGCCAAAGCCATTTCAAAACTCGAAGGCCCCGCCGCCAAGGTCGAGGCTGCGGTCAACAAGCTGGGCGAAGTGATGCTGCACATCGGGCAGGCAGCGCTGTCGATGGAAACGCGCATGAGCGCCTTTGCCCACGCCTACACCTTTATGGAAGTGTGCGGCGATGTCGTTTTTGCCTGGCTGCTGTTATGGCGGGCCACACTGGCGGCGCAAAGCCTGGAAAACGGCGCGCGTAAAAAAGACGTGGCCTTTTACGAGGGCCAGATCAAAAGTGCCGAATTTTTCGCGCATTCGGTTTTACCGGTGAGCACCGGCAAAATGAATGTGATTCTCGCCGCTAATACGGCGGTTATAGATATCTCCGAAGATGCCTTCGGGGGCAAGTAGTAATGGGTTCAAGGTTCCGGGTCAAAGGTTAAAGGCTCTTTATCCGGCTGCTGGTCACTGGCTGCTGGCAGCTGGCTCTCGATCAATAAGTCAATGGCTCTTAGCCAGCAACCGGCCTGCGACGAGCTACTTTCGGCCTGAGCTCAAGTCGAAGGCAGCCGAGTCGAAGCAAGGGGCCAGCGGCCGAAGCATTGAACCCTTGAATGCTGGACCTTTGAACCGTGTTGATCTTGCTTGAGGGGCTGAATCGTGATATGGATGCTCCTTTGGTTTAAACGCTGTCATCCGCACCTGTCACATATAAGTAGCCGAGATTGCATAAGATGCAAAAAAGGGGAAAACTGAAATAATGGAATCTGTCTTGATTTCGCCGGCTGCTGCGACCGTAGCCGGCATTCCGACGAAAATTTTTTCCATCCTCATTCCGGTTGTCGGTGTTGCCATTTTTGCCTACATTATGTTTCGCCGGATCCAGCCGCTGGTCAAAGCGGCGCCCGATGAGCGGTTTTGCTGCATTTGGACCCGGATTGGCCTGACAATCAAAATCTGGTTGGCTCAATGGCGTCAGCCGCGCTATCTGCTGGCCGGAATAATCCATATTTTGATTTTTGCCGGTTTCATTATTTTAGGCGCCCGTTCCACTCAGCTGGTCATACTGGGTTTTTCAGAAAATTTTGTTTTACCGGGATTCAGCGGGAATTTCGGCCAGTTTTACAATGTCTTAAAAGATTATGCCGCCACCTGGGTTTTAATCGCCTGTGTGATCGCTGCCGTGCGCAGGGGCATTTTTAAGCCCGCACGCTATGCGGTGCCGCCCCGTTACGGAAAAGATCATACCGCTGAGGCCATTTTTGTCCTGGGTTTGATTTCAACGCTGATACTCACCGAAAGTCTATTTGAAGCCAGCCTCGTGGCTGCTGGGACGCAAAAGGGGCTGCATGCCGAATTTCCGGCGCCCCTGAGTCTTGCCTGGTTCTTTAGCCATATGCTCAGCGGAGCTTCTCAATCCTCACTGCAACATACGCATCTAATCAGCTATTTTATTCATGACCTGACCTTTTTCTTTTTTCTGTGTTTTTTGCCGCTGGGCAAACATTTTCATGTGATCACCTCTATTTTCAACGTGTTTTTCATGCGGGTTGAAAAGGGCAATGTCAAGCCGGTGCGTTACGGAATCCCCGATGAGCGGCTGGATGATCTGGATTCCTTTGGCGTCAAGGTCTTTGAAGATTTTACCTGGAAACACATGCTCGATTTTTATTCCTGCGCCGATTGCGGCCGCTGCTCCGATCGCTGCCCGGCCAATGCCGTCGGACGGCCGCTCTCACCGCGCTTTATTTCCATTAAGGGGCGCGATTATGCCTTCAAGCATTATCCACTGATCGGTGGCAACGGCGCTGAGGCCAAACCACTGATGGGCGATCTATATGATGAGGATGAAATCTGGTCATGCACCACCTGCGGGGCCTGTGAACAGGAATGTCCTCTGGGGATTGAATATATCGACAAGATGGTGGATTTGCGTCGGGGTATGGTCGATGACGGCCTGGTACCCCAGTCCCTGCAAAAGCCGTTGAGCGCACTCGAAAAACGCGGCAATCCCTGGGGCAAGATGGAAAGAAAGCGCGCAGACTGGACCACGGCGCTTGCCGACGGAAACAGGGTCAAAATCCTTGAAAAGGGTGCTGTGGCCGAAACCCTTTATTTTGTTGACAGCATTACGTCCTTTGACGACCGCATGCAGGAAATCGCTCGCTGCACCGCACAGATTCTGAATGCGGCCGAAATTGATTTCGGCATTCTCGGCAAAACTGAAAAAGACAGCGGCCACGAAGCCAGGCGCTTTGGTGAAGAGATGTTGTATCAGGACTTACGGGATCAAAATACGGAAGCCATCCTGAATTCAGGCGTACAACGCATTGTGACCGCTGATCCGCATGCATTCAATGCCCTGAAGAAGGACTACAGCGGGCTGCCGCCGGTGGAACACATCAGCCAGACGATTGTGCGCCAGGTTCGATCCGGTCGGATTCAGCTCAAATCCGTTGAAGATCCCGCCAAGGTCTATGCCTACCATGATGCCTGCTATTTAGGCCGGCACAACAATGTCTATGATGCCCCGCGGGATGCCATCGATTCGATTCCGGGAATCAACCGAATTGAAATGACCGGCAACTGCCGGGATCGGTCCTTTTGCTGCGGCGGCGGCGGGCTGATGCTATTTTATGAACCCGAGGAAGAACAGCGTATGGGCGTGCTGCGGGTGCAAATGGCTCAAACGTCAGGAGCCAATGTCATTGTGACGGCCTGTCCGTTTTGCCTGGTGAATATAGAAGACGCCATCAAGGTCAGCGGCCTGGAAGGGCAGATGGAAGCACTGGACCTTACGGAACTTATTACGCAGCACATTATTACAGAGGACAGAGGTCAGAGGTCAGAAGTCAGCGGCCGGTCAAATAGCTCAAATAGCTCGTAGCTGGTAGCTTACAGGTTTGATGTCAGAAGTAATAACGAATAACCAATAACGATTAACGAATAACGACATTCCGGAGGAATAGTATGGAAATCTTGGTTTGTGTCAAAAGGGTTCCGGACACTGCGGAAAATGAAATCGAAGTCAACCGGGACGGTTCGGACATCGAGCGCGATGATCTGGTCTATTCAGTCAACGAGTGGGACAACTATGCGGTTGAAGAAGCGATCCAGATCGTCGATAAAGTGGGTGGTGCCGTTACCGTCGTGTCTTTTGGGGACGAGGATTCCGAAGAAGTCGTCCGCCGAGAGATGGCGATGGGTGCTAACAACGGGATCCTGGTCTCCGATGATGGCTTTGAGGGATCGGACGGAAAAGGTATTGCCACTATTTTGAAGTCGGTGGTCGAAAAGGGAAATTATGACCTGATCCTGACCGGTGCACAGGCCGATGATGGTGCCGGCCAGATCGGCGGCATGCTGGCAGCCATGATGGATGTCCCCTTTGCCTCGGTTGTCAATTTTATCGAAGTTGTCAACGACAGCCAGCTGAAAGTCGGCCGGGAAATTGAAGGCGGCAATCAGGAAATGAACGAAATTGCGCTACCCTGCGTATTGTCCATTCAGACCGGAATCAATGAGCCGCGATATGTCGGGATTCGCGGTATCCGCAAGGTCGCCTCGGTGGACATCCCGGTCTGGGGAGCCTCTGATCTGGGCATTGACGTTTCCAGTGTGGGTGAATCCGGCGCTGCAGTCAAACGGGTCGATTATTTCGTTCCGGAGCTTGGTGATGGCGCTGAAATTCTTGAAGGCAGCAGTGAGGAGATTGCTGCAAAGCTGATTGACCTATTAAAAGCCAAAGGAGGAATAAAATAATGGCCGCGCAGGTTTTCGCATATATCGTGCATAAAAATGGTGTTGCCGATGATACGGCTTTAGAACTTGTTTCAGCCGCCCGGAATATTGTTCCGGACGCGTCACCCATTGCGATTGTAACCGGTTCCGGTGCTGAGCTGGATGCGGTCTGCAATGATCTGTCCGCCTCTTTTGCGGAGGTGTGGAAATTCGATCATGAAGCGCTGGCCTATCCGAATGCTGAAGCCATTCGAAAACTGCTGCTGGCTGTATTGCCGACGGATGCGGTCATTCTCGTGCCGCATGATACCTTTGGAATGGATCTTTCGCCGGGCCTTGCGGTCAAACTGGATTCGGTGTTTGTTTCCGATGCCGCCGGATTTGAGGGAATGGACGGCAGCACCCTTAAAGTGATTCGTCAGGAGTACAGCGGTCAGGTCAGCACGCATTTGACAGCGGATATTTCCGCCGGTGCCGTTATCAATGTTCGCCCGGGCGTATTTCCGCCGGATGAAAGCAAATCGGCCGGTGGTCAGGTGGTTGATAAATCAACTGAAATCGGCGATCTATCCGTTGGCCGGCAGTTTTTGGAGGTTGTCGAGGCCGAGGCCGGAGATGTGGACATTACCAAAGAAGACATTCTGGTTTCAATCGGCCGCGGCATCGAAGATCAGGATAATATCGAAATTGCCGAAGAGCTGGCCAAAGCGGTGGGCGGCGTGGTATCCTGCTCCCGGCCGATCGTTGACGCTAAATGGCTTGAAAAGGCGCGTCAGGTCGGGACATCGGGCCAGACGGTTAAGCCCAAAGTTTACCTGGCGCTGGGTATCAGCGGTTCTTTTCAGCACCTGGGTGGAATCAAGGGCAATCCCTACATTGTTGCGGTCAATAAAAATCCCAAAGCACCCATCTTTCAGGTCGCAGACGTCGGGGTTGTCGATGACCTTCTTGATTTCGTGCCGGTGCTCACTGAAAAAATCCAAGAAGGGAAATAATCAGCCGTCGAAAATCAGGTTATTTCTTGAGAACAAAAAAATAAGCATGAGACCTCAAGGAAGCCGTGCATCTGGAAAAATGGAATGATGGAATATTGGAATGTTGATTTATCATTGACGTTTTGAATTCATTGACGATACCGTCTCCCTGCTCAGTAGAATTTTGCCCGTAAACCATCACCCCATTATCACAGAATCCATCATTCCATTATTCCGATATTCCGACATTCCTGTTTGGGGCAAATACTGAAGTCTCACACCTGCTTTTTAGTACATATAGTCATGTTCTGGTAAATTGTTGATTTTTTCTTCCGCGGAAGGGCGTGACCATGAAAAAAGGGGCTACCTTTAAGACAATCCGGGTGTCTGTCGTCATCCTGGTTGCGATTATCATTGCAGTCGTTCTGGTCATCCTGCGGCCCAAAGCCGAACGCCGCGTCGTGGTAGACAAGGGCCGGCTGGTTGAAGTATTTGCCGCCCGGGCCGAAAACGTACAGATGGTTATCGAGGCCTATGGTACGGTTAAACCGCGTGAAGAACTGCTGCTGGTGGCCGAGGTTCGGGGCCAAATTGTCGCCACGGACCCGCTCTTTGAAGAAGGAAATTTTATCACCCGCGGAACCCGGCTGATCCAGATCGATCCACGTACTTACGAACTTGACGTTCAACGGGCCAGAGTACAGATTAAACAGGCTCAGGCAGAGATCAAACGTCTTGAACAGGAGGTTTTAAACCTGCAGGCGCGCATTAAAATTGCAGAGTCTGACGTGTCACTGGCTAAAAATGAATATTTCAGATTGAAAAAATTGATCGATCGAAAAGTTATCGCCCAATCCACCCTGGATAAAACCGAACAGCAATATCTGGCGAGCCAGGAGCGGTTGCAGGCCCTCGAAAACCAGCTGTCCCTGACGGGTCCCCAAAAAGAGCAGCTCCTGGCCCAGCGGGATATGGCCCGAGTGATGTTTGAGACCGCCAAGCTGGATCTTGAAAGAGCCTCTATTCATGCGCCTTTTGACGGTTGGGTTCTGGCAAAAACGATTGAAGTCGGACAGCATGTCACCATTGGGCAGAGTATGGGTAAAATTTACAGCAGCGGCGAATTAGAAATCGAGGTGCGTATTCCGGTCAAGGATTTCAAATGGCTGCCGGCGGATATGAACGGGGGTGCCCGCATTGAGGCGGACGTTATCTTCGAAAGTCAAGGTGCGCAGATGGTCTGGAATGGGCGGGTTGCGCGGGTCAAAGCCGAGATGGATGACAAAACGCGCACATTGCCGGTGATCATCGAAGTTGATGCTTTATCCGACTCCGGCGAAAACAGCAATGTTTTACGCCTGCGGCCGGGCATGTTCGTAACCGCCAGCATTAAGGGCAAAGAGGTGAGCCAGGCCTTTGTCCTCCCGCGGCACCTCGTTTACCCGGAAGATCGGGTCTATACAGTTGAGGGCGATCGTCTCAAAATAAAGTCCGTTGATATATTGCGGGTGTTTAAGGATTCCGTCATCGTCAGTCAGGGGCTCTCGGACGGCGAGCGCATCATCAAAACGCCACTGTCGGATGTTACAGATGGTATGATGGTTCGTGTTAAGTAACAGAGGCCAGAGGGCAGAGGACAGAAGACAGAGGATAGATGAGCATTCAGAGCGTAAAGGATCTCAAAGTTTACCGGCTCGCATTTGAGCTGGCAATGAAAGTATTTGAACTTACCAAAAAATTTCCTAAGGAAGAAAAATATTCGTTGACGGATCAAATTAGAAGATCATCTCGATCTGTGCCACTAAACATTCGAGAAGGATATGCAAAAAGAAGATATGAAAATTTATTTATAAGGCACTTAAATGATGCAATGGGTTCATCTGAAGAGACCAGGGGCTGGTTAGATTTTGCGCTTGGTTGCGGCTATATCGATCAAGACGAACGTGACGGCTTGGATAAAAAATATGATGAAGTCAATGCAATGTTATACAGTTTAATGAATCGTTGGGAGTCACTGTAGCACAGAGGACAGATGGCAGAAGACAGATACAGAAACAAGAATTGGAAAACGAAGGACTGCCTTCTGACTTTCAATCCTTGATTTCTGATATCTATCCTCTGACTTCTGACCTCTGACCTCTGAAAAAAATGAAAAAACTGGGTGAGTGGTCGATCAAAAATCACGTGACCGTTAATCTGATCATGGTCTTCATCATTGTGGCCGGACTGTTGACGGTATTGAAGATGCGCCGGGAGATCTTTCCGCAGTTTGCGCTGGATATGATTGTGGTCAGCGTGGACTACCCGGGATCCAGCCCGGAAGAGGTCGAAGAGGGGATCTGCATCAAAGTTGAAGAGCAGATTGAAGGCATCGAGGGAATTGACCGCATCATATCCACCGCCCGCGAAGGAAACGGGGAAGTCCTGGTGGAGCTCAAGTCCGGCATGGATGTTTCGAAAGTGCTGGATGAGATTAAAGCCGAAGTGGATCGTATCGATACCTTCCCGGCCGAAGCCGAGGAGCCGCTGGTGCTTGAGATCATCGAGCGCGACCCGACCATTTACATTGCCGCCTTTGGCGATGTGCCTGAAAGACACCTGCGGCAGGCAGCTGAAAAAATTCGTGACGACCTGCTAGATGCGCGTATCGTTTCGCAGATAGAATCAAATACCGAGCGGGGTTTTTTGTCCGCCCTCAGATTCAAACAGCCCGAAGTCATCACCCAGATCGAGCTTGTGGGCGTGCGGGATTATGAGATTGCGGTTGAAGTATCCGAAGACAATCTGCGCCGTTACGGGCTTACCTTTGCCCAGGTGGTCAGCGCCGTGCAGGCCGGCAGTATTGATCTGCCGGGCGGAAGGATAAAGACCGACCAGGGCGAGATTCTGGTCAGGTCCAAGGGGCAACTTTATGTCGGCGAGGAATTTGAAGCCATCCCGTTGATTACCCTGGCAGATGGAACCGTGGTGCGGCTTGGCCAGGTGGCTACCGTAATCGACGGATTTGCGGATCTGGACATCAAAGCCCGCTTTAACGGCAAGCCGGCCGCGGTGGTGCGGATCAGTCGCACCAGCGAGCAGGATATCGTTGAAATTGCCGACATCGCGCGAAAATACGTTGACGCCCACGATTATAAGATGAATTCAGATATCGATCTGGCCATCTGGGGCGACCTGTCGGTTTTGGTGCGCGATCGCATCGATTTGATGCTGCGCAACGGAGCGCAGGGAATTACGCTGGTGTTTATTGCGCTGGCCCTGTTTTTAAACTTCCGGCTGGCTTTCTGGGTGGCCATCGGTATTCCCATCTCTTTTATGGGCGCTTTTTTAGTGCTCAACGCCTTCGGTCAAACCGTTAACATGATTTCGCTGTTTGCTTTCATCATGACCCTGGGTATCCTGGTGGACGATGCCATTATTGTGGGGGAGAATATCTACACCCACTCTAATCGGGGCAAATCACCTCCAGCAGCTGTGATAGACGGCCTCAAGGAGGTCGGCGGTCCGGTCGTCATGGCAGTCTCAACCACGGTTGTCGCCTTTTTGCCGTTGATGTTTATTGCAGGTATCATGGGCAAATTCATCGCGGTGATGCCCATGGCGGTGATTATCATTTTGATTGTATCCCTGGGAGAAGCGCTGATCATCCTTCCCGCGCACCTGCACAATGCCTTACTGCAATCCGAGAAAAAAAAGGTTAAAGACAATTCCTGGCTGGAGCGTTTGCGCAAACGCGTCGAGCGACTGCTGCAAGACACGATTCATCGGGTTTATACGCCAGCCATAAACTACGTGGTCAAGAACCGTTATTTTACCCTTTCCATCGGCATTGGCGTGCTCATCATCAGCCTGGGTATTGTGGCCGGCGGCTATGTGCCCTTTGTCTTCTTTCCCAAAGGCGAAAGCGACTGGCTGATCGCCGAAATCAATTATCCGCTGGGCACCCCCATCAGCTTGACTGAAACAACCATTCAGGATCTTGAGAACAAAGCCTTTGATTTGAATACCGCATTTCCCGAGTTTTCGGAGAAAAACGGTGATCTGGTTCAAAACACGTTTGCCCTGGTGGGGTTGATCCCGCGGCGTGACTGGAAACCCCCGGAATTCGGCAGCCATGTCGGGGAGGTCTGGGTGGAATTGGTATCCTCCGGGCAGCGCCCGGGCCTGTCGACCAATGACATTTTGAACCGCTGGCGCAGTCTGGTCGGCGAATTGCCCGGTGTCGACCGGCTGGCGTTTCTCACGCTGGAAGGGGGACCGGCCGGGAATGCGATCGAAATTCAATTAAGCGGAAAAGATTTTGACCAGCTCAGCCTGGCCGCCGACGAGCTTAAAAAAGAGATCGAAACCTACCCCGGCACATATGATATTTCCGACGATTTTAAACCCGGCAAGCAGGAAAAAAAGCTGCGGGTTAAACCCGGTGCGCGCTCCATTGGGGTGACGATGCGCGGGCTTGCGCGCCAGGTACGCCAGGCCTTTTACGGAGAAGAGGTTCTGCGTATTCAGCGTGGCCGGGAAGATGTCAAGGTGATGGTCCGCTATGCGGACCAGCAGCGCAGCAGCCTTTCCGGGTTCGACGAAATGCGGATCCGGACCGAGGACGGCCGCGAAATTCCCATCGAAGAGGTGGCCGATATCACCCACGGCCGGGCCTACTCGATTATTCATCGGGTGGATCGTAAAAGGACCGTGACGGTGATATCCGATATTGATGAAAACACGGCCAACGCCAGCCAGATTGTGGCCGACCTGAAAGCCGACTTCCTGCCCCGGCTGGCGGAGCGCTATCCGGGGGTATCTTTTGATTTAGAAGGGCAGGCCAAACGCACCGGCGAATCGGTTGACAGCATGCAGTCCGGGTATCTGCTGGCCATGATGGGTATTTTTCTGCTGCTGGCCAGCCAGTTTAGATCCTATATCCAGCCGGCCATCATAATGATTGCGATTCCCTTCGGCCTGATCGGTGCCATTTTCGGTCATCTGGTCATGGGCAAGGAATTTACCATCGTCAGTCTTTTCGGCATTGTGGCGCTCTCCGGAATTGTGGTGAATGACGCCCTGATTTTAATTGATTTTATTAACCGGGCGGTGCGCAGCGGCGTCGATGTTGAAACCGCAGTGGTGCAATCCGGCAAGGCCAGGTTCAGACCTGTTTTGTTAACCTCCATTACCACCATTGCCGGGCTGTTGCCGATTTTACTGGAACGCAGTTTCCAGGCGCAGTTTTTAATCCCTATGGCCATCAGCATCTGTTTCGGCCTGCTGGCGGCCACCGTCCTGACGTTGCTGTATGTGCCCGCGCTTTATCTGATTGTGCGTGATGTTAGAAATGTCCTGATAGCCAGATTCAAGCGTGCTGAATTAGCGCCGCATCCATCTGCAGCCGAAGGTCAGATGGCAGGTGACAGCGAATCGATGATGGAAGATCGAAAATAGCTTCTCGTTTTTATCTAATGAATTTTCTGTCAATCAAGCGCCCATCTCTCATATTCCCGATTTACGCATAGGGATCAGAAGCGAGGTAAATACTGTGGCGACAGTTCATGCATAATAAGTGGATACACTGCGGTCTTATCTACAACCTAAAATGTCTTTTCAATCCAGGTTTTCTTACCGGACGTTCTTTGAGTGGATTCATAGTTATTCCAGAACCAACATCAGGCAACGTTTCCACTGGACGCGTTATTAAAAACGCTCCTTGTTGGATCCACTTTTTTAACTCCTGGGCAATTTCTCTGGCTTTGGGTAAACTCGACAGAGCCGCGGTTCTTATCTCTTTCCCTTTGACTGAAATTTTTCCACTTCTCAGTTGGGCATAGCTAACCCGAGCCAAGGGTTTTCCCTTAAACTCAGGGTAATCTTCACTATAATCAACTACTGGTGCTAGGATGTCAGCATCACTTATAGCTGTTGCTTGAACCATTTCTTCATCCAAAATAGGAATGGGTATCCCAATTCCAACCGCAATAGACACGCCATAACCAGTCATAGAAGCACCTCTAAGGAAAGCAGGATTCATTTTTTTCATATCTCCCATCAAAGCAATTGTTCCGGCACCCCCGGTTGGTACTCCATTGTCAGTTCGCTTTACTTCCGGATCATGCTGAGTCCCGTAATAAACCACATATCCGACGCCACCTCCTAAAAATATTCTGGTCCCAATCCCAATCGTTCGATAATGGGGATCATTTAAAAGAGGACTAAGTTGACCAG
>WOR8_10002386_pt1 | contig 28171 bp, 20 predicted proteins | sample DeeMarSeWOR38_10_FD_19890 | JGI IMG/M metagenome (IMG submission 19890) | reverse complement strand
GTCCGAATCTGGTACCTACCCGATTGGACAATGTAGTTGAGAATTTGATCTGGGCATCTGATGGAAGTGAAGTTAAAACCGTCATTGCCAACGGTATGATTCTAAAATTAGATTATCAATTTACGCTTTTGGATTATGAAACAATTGTTAAAGATGTACAGCTGTTATCTGAGATGTTGGCAGATTATATGATAACCGCCAAGAATATTAGCGGAACAGGAGCTCACAAATAAGATATCCTGTTCCGAAAAAGATTGACGTTCACTTCATCTAATCTGCCCTGAATTATACTTGATTTGATGGAATTCGAGGGCGAGTAAAACTTCGATTGACAGAAGGATATCACAACTTCTCAGGAGTCTCACAAAGTTTGAATATTGGAGAAATCGGTAATTTTGACGTTTGAAAATATGTAAAATTAGCAGAAGATTTATGCAAAAATCAGCGACTGTGTAAGCCGGAATCTACAATTCAGCAAAATTGTGGGTTGGGCAGTCTAATATCTAATCTTGGCGAAACTGGAATGGTAGAATTTTACGCCTGTGATATAAATTGAATCACAAGAATTTTGGAGATTCAAAACCTGGGATATGTTGGTACCACAGGTTTGAGAATCGCAAAGAAAAACGGAATCTAAACCAATATGAATTGCAATTTGAAATGAGGACCAGCCTGAGCTTTTTAAGTTCTCGGACAAAAGCGTCTGACATGGTTCACCCCTCATTTTTTTTCAAGTTCATATGGGTTAATTCAAAAGCGTGAAACTCGCCTTTGGTGATCTCTCCCTTTTTAAAACGATCAAGCATTTTTTTCTGTTCTTTTAATTCGGCAATGACCTCTTGATATGCTTTAATATCTGCCATGCTCCCCCCTTTCTATTTTTTCTTTTCAATTATTATCCGATCATTTCACAATAAAGACGGGCCGTTTACATAGGCTCCAACAAGGGAAACAGGCATGGGGTACGCTGGGATAGTTGAGCCCAAGTTGATCTTATCCATTTAATATAACCTCCATTATTTTTTTGGTTTATCGTAACAACTGTTGATTACTTGTATGGTGCTCGAATAGCAGAACTGGTGGTATAAACACGATATCACAATGCTCTATTTTTGAACTGAATACTGATTAGTTGGAAATCACAGGTTTCATACCGAAAAAAAGCCTGTGGCGCATAACAGATATCGGTAATCAAGTGATTAATGCTTCAACCCCAATAGTGTAAGGGATATTTTTTCCATTAAAGTGAAGCCGGTTCCTTTTCATATTGCCCCATCCACCCATCATCTCAGCATTGTTTGAAGACATCTATGGCTTCTTAAACATCGCCTTTTTGTTCATCAATTGTGCATATAGAGCACTTTTTCATTTAACCTGAAAAAACACATTTAACGATAGCAACAAGCCTTTTATTCATGAGTTATACCCTCCCTTTATTTAGTGCTTCACGCTTTTTAATTATCGTATTTTTCACAAATATGTATTCAGTTTCGGTGGTTTTTTAGGAAATATCGTAATCAGGACTTCGTGTCAATTGTATGCATGCCCTATATCTTGTGGTTGGGTGGCTGAAAGGATTTTTGGGATATCTTTATAGAAAACCAAATATCAACTGAATACATGAATTGAGAATATCTGTAATTTGGCAATTTTACAGCAAACGGATATCCAAAATCCTAACATTTCAGCCGGTTTGGAAAAAAATGCCGCCTTGACAATACGACCGGTATCCCTTATCTGAATACAAGTTGTCGATTTCTGCAGTATGGTTGTTGCTTGATATCCGGCTCTGCTGCATATCGGGATGCTTCCTTCTACGGCACACAATTTTAAATTTTCCCTTATTCCGAGCTCAAAAAGGGAATTCTTATCACTTTATCACTTCAGAGAAGTTTGCAGTTCAAATACAGGAACGAGGAGAAAATGGAGTATAAACAGATCAAATACGAGATCAAAGAGCATGTCCTAACGATAACTCTGAACCGACCGGAGAAATTGAACGCGTTCACGGATTTTGTAATGGTACCGGAACTGCTGGACGCCTTTGAACGAGCTGATGAGGACGACGATGTGCGCGCCGTGATTGTTACAGGTGCTGGCAGGGGTTTTTGCTCGGGTCATGATCTGAATGACGGTTTTGACTATAATGAACAGACAGAGGATTCCATTGATACGCACAGGGATTCCGGCGGGGTGATTTCGCTGCGGATATACGAGATGAAGAAGCCCATAATTGCCGCCATCAATGGAGCCGCTATCGGCGTCGGCATAACCATGGCGCTGCCCATGGATATCCGGCTGGCATCGGAAAAGGCGAAATTCGGTTTTGTTTTTGCAAAGATGGGGATTACCCTTGAAGCCTGCAGCAGTTGGTTTCTGCCGCGTATTGTTGGGCCCGGCAAAGCTCTCGAATGGTCCTGCACCGGTCGAATCTTTGATGCAAAGGAAGCGTTGACGGCGGGATTGGTGAATGAAGTGCTGCCCCCTGATAAATTGCTTGACAGGGCATGGGAAATTGCCCAGGAAATCGCCCAGTTTACCTCGGCCATTGCCATTCCTTTGAATCGTCAGCTGGTATGGCGCATGCTGGGGGCAGATCACCCCATGGAAGCTCACAGAATTGAATCGAAATGTATTTATGCACTGGGGATGAAGTCGGATGCTAAAGAGGCGGTCGAGGCCTTTCATGCCAAACGCCCAGCGGAATTCTCCTTGAAACCGGGCAACGACATGCCCGATTTTTACCCCTGGTGGCCGGAAAAACAGTTCTCCTGATGCGACCCTGAAACCAGATGGTTGAAACAGCAAAGTTCGAATAAATCGGGCTTTCAACCTTACCAAAACCAATAGTGTCGGTTTCGGGTGTCGAGTAGCCTGGGGGAATCTCACCCTTAGGCCCTCTTAGAAAGGCACATGACAGTCTCCTGATTAGAGGGTACCCGACATTTTTGATTAATATCTAATTCTAAAATTTAAGAGATTCTAAAGGGCAGGACTACCATATACAGTGTCTGGCCGTTTTGGGGCTGAATTATAGATTGGTCATAAAAATCAAATCTTTCTGAAGCTATTGGTTTTGATGGATTTCGTGCCTTCATCGAATCTTTGGAATCCCCTTAAAATTATTGCATATATCATTTAGCAATCCTAATATCGGGCTCATAAGAAGGTAGAACCCCAAATCCATCCAACTAAACAATTGAGACGCAACATGAAAGTTGCCCAAGCAACCCTAACCGCCCTCAAAATTAGTGCGACTGTCAACCCTGCCGCCCAGTTGGCCATGGAGAAATTGTAGGAACTCCACGGGTGCGAGGTTCATATGACCCATATTCCTACTCCGGGGGATGAGGCTGGATTGAGACAACTCGGCGTAAACCTCACAAGTGTCCCCAACTTTTCTACTAAAGATCTTTTTTCTCGTAATTCGCTTATTTCAAGCTTCTGAATCTTTCATGATCCTCAAACCGCTTCGATGGTTGAAGGCGGTTTCGGTGCGATGTTGTATGTAACACTGACAATGCCTGGCACATCGCGAATTATCTCACTAGCGAGTTGCTCAAGAATTTCGTAAGAAAGTGGTGTCGGTGTTGCGATCCGCGCGTCGACACTCTCCCAACAACGCACCTCGATCTGCTGGCCAAAATCGCGTAATCCATCGCGCATACCGGTCACGCGGTCCTTATGCAGGATGGCCATATACTGGAACGCACCTGTATCTTGGAGCAGCCGTTCGACCACAACGGTTGCCTTTCGAACTGTTTCGATCCGCTCAGGGGTTATTGCACCAATTACACGCGCAGCGAGAGCTGGACCTGGGAATGGAATACGGTCAAAAGCTTCTGTCGGGAGCCCAAGGGCCGCACCAACCTTTCTCACACCGTCTTTGCGAAGCTGAATTAGCGGTTCGATGATTTGATATCCAAAAGCCTCTTGCGGGTTTATTCCGAGTTGCTCAAAGACATTGTGTTGTCGTTTTATCCCTGCGACGGTTTCGTCGATATCAGTTAATATGGTCCCTTGAAGAAGGTGTTTTGCACCACTTTCTTTGACGAGACGTCCAAATACATCTTTGTAAAAGGTCTGAGTAATCGCTTCACGTTTTTCTTCCGGATCCGTGACGCCTTGGAGTGCGGCAAAGAATTCATTTTTTGCATCGATAACGTCAACCGTGACCCCAAGCTTTCTAAAAAGACCTGCAACCTTTTCGGCCTCTCCCTCTCGCATAAGGCCGTTTTCGATAAACACAGTCTTAAGACGATCTCCCAAGGAGCTGTGGCCAAGCATCGTGACCGTGGATGAATCGACACCTCCCGAAAGCGCATTGATTGCCATACCGTCTTTGACAATGCGTTGGATTTCTTCGATTTTCTCTTGGATGAAGTCTTTTGTGTTTAGCTCCTGCGCGACAATTTCCTTGGCCATCTGAATGCCCCCTTTTCATCTGAATAGTTTAAAAAAACATACAGGATTACAGTTCGATTATCCAAAGTATATGGTTTGAAAGGGTCCTGTGCAATTATTAAAGAATTATCGAATTTTCAGATATGTCTGGACCAAGGACATTGCCAACATTCCTCAGTCAATATTGGTATTATACAACAGAACACTTCTTACCATAGTCCGGTCAGTGAGCAGGTGCATATTGCATACGCAAGTCCACAATAAATTACAAGCACCCAAATTGGAGATTTCGTGCCTCTCCACAGTTACAGAAGACCACTAAAATATTGCATATTCCATCAACCGATTCCTCAATCTGTACTATACATAAATTCGATCAGAATTAGCCATAGGGTTTGGACAAACAGATGCTATCTTATCCAGGCTTCAAAATGATATCTCAGCTACGAAAGTTTGGGGGCTATGCAAATAGGTTGGTATCTTGAATAACGTCAATAGTCACCGGCGCCTATCAGAGCGTCCGGTGCACCGCCTTGTTAGTCGCAATATGGTTTTACATGCTCCTGCCATAGATTGGAGCATTGAGTATAGGGCGATTGAAAGGCTCCCCCAGCGGTGCAATTCACGCCGGACCACCCTGTAGGCGTGGATCGGTCGAGCGGATAGTGACTGGCCGACCTTCAATAATCTCTTTACAACGTTCGAGGGTTTCCGACTCCAGTCGATCCATGGCCTCCGTAGTATAGAAAGTAAGATGCGGCATCAGAATCACGTTTTCCATCGAGTATAAGGCCCTGAGTGGGTGGTTCTTCTGGTTAAGTGGCTCCTGGCTGAAGACGTCGAGTCCGGCACCGGCGATGCTGCCGTCCTGCAGGGCATGCAACAAAGCTTTTTCATCAACCAAGGCACCACGAGCCGTGTTGATGAGGATGGCCGTCGGCTTCATGGCCGCCAGTTCTGCAGCACCGATGAGATGCCGTGTCGAATCGCTCAACGCCACGTGAAGCGAGACAAAATCACAGATAGCAAGCATTTCATGTAGATTGTCGTATGCCTCAATGCCAAGGGCTTGCATCTCTCTTGAACTCTTATTGGGATTGTAGCCCACCACCCGCGCACGGAAACCGGCACCAGCCATGCGCGCCATGCTAGAGCCGATCTTGCCGCAGCCCACGATGCCCACAGTTTTGCCCGCTATATCCGATCCCAGCCAACGGGCTGTTGGCCAGACCCAGCCTTCTGTACAAAGCGCCCGTTGTAGCGACGGCAGCTTCTTCGCAAGCGCGATCAACATGGCGAAGGCACCTTCGGCTACGGTCTCCTCGGCGTAGGTCGGAATGTTGACCACGGCAATCCCTCGTGCGTGTGCAGCTGGGATGTCGATCGCATCGATACCTACGCCATACTTTACAATGCCCCTGAGACGCGGCGCCGACGCGATCACCCGCGACGTGATCGGCGTATAACACGTTAGCAATAATTCGCACTCGGCCATAGCCACGCAAAGCTCGTCCTCGTTGATGCTCTCGGGCATCAGGGTAAGCTCGTGTCCCCAGTTTCGTAGGGTACGATCGATGTGAGGAGTTTCAAGTTCGCGATCGCAGCGGATGATCTTCATAGAGGCTCCCTCAATAAGGACATTAGTTTGGCGTTCAAGTTAACGCTCAATATTAGTTTGTGATCCCCATCGAACAATCCTGAAATGAACCCTGCATGTCTATAGATGCAATGTGCATGCGCAACACCCACATTTGAAATTATCCAGATAAAAAACGAATAGTGTTGCATTATAGATAGTATCTGGATACATGAAACAAACTCAGCAATCAACTATGGATTCAAATTATGGTCAATGCAACGATCGACGGTTCAGCTTACGTGCAAGAGGAGTTGGACTGCATAAAGCATCAGCTAATGTAACAAATTTTGGCTTGCCTAAAAGTGTATAAAGCGTGCCTGAATCTGAAATCTGGAAGGACAGAAAAATTGTTTGATGTGCTAAGGCAATATTAAATTTTGGGATTTTACAGATTAGGTTTAAGCAGGCTGAAATACTATTGACTATATTCGACGCAGACTGTTCTCTGTCCTCCGTCATCATTTTGCTGACACCTGATCCGCCTGCGGCGGAACACCTGAAATCTTAAATTACGACAACGTCTTGAGCAAACCGGTTTTGGCATTGAATTCCTCGATCAGCTCGTCAATTTGATCCACACAAGCCGGGATGCTTTCCCAGTAGTCGTCGTTATACCACTGCGCCTGAATTTCTTCATATGTCTTGCCCTGTTGTTCAACCCAAGTATAGTATTTGAGGTTGTGAATGCGCTTGCGGCCGTAATAGGTGAGCTCTTCCATGTTGTCGATGGACAATCCTTGAAGATGTCTGGCGTACACGGCCGCGGCATCATTTTCCGTGAATTGGCCGCGTTCTTCGGTCAGCTCGCGCAGGCGGCTGGCATACATTTCCATGGAGTCGGTCAGCACGGTCATAATGATATCGTTTGCACCCAGTTCATAGTATTTGGCGAATTTAATGGCACCAGCCAGGTTGCCGGCACACGAAATACCCAGCCGGTCCAGCCCGTTAACCCATGTTTCGGGAAGCCCTTTTGACACCAGGTATTTTTTCCCGGCCGGTTCATTGAAAAGCCGGATAAGGCTTATGGGGGTTTCGTCGTCTACGGCGATGATCATGTCCGTGTTTTTCGTATTGTGAATCCAGGGTATATGCTTATCACCGATGCCTTCAATACGGTGCGCACCGAAACCATTGTACAAAAGCGTCGGACACTGCAGGGCTTCAGCCGCAGCAATTTTACTTGCGGGGAATTGTTTTTTCAGATAATCGCCGCTGGCGATGGTGCCGGCTGAGCCGGTGGCAGAGATCAACCCTCTGAATTTATCTTCAGGCCCCATGATTCGCTCCAGGATCAACATCATCGCCGGTCCGGTGATCTCGTAGTGCCACAAGTAGTTGCCGAACTCATCAAATTGATTGAAGATGACAAGATCTTCGCCGGATTCTCTAAGTTCCCAACATTTATCGAAAATTTCCTTGACGTTGCTTTCAGAACCGGGGGTTTTAATAATTTCACCCGCCACTGAAGCGAGCCAGTCAAATCGTTCCTTACTCATTTCTTCCGGGAGGATCGCTATAGATGCGCAACCTAAAAGCGTAGAGTCGTAAGCGCCCCCTCTGCAGTAGTTCCCGGTGGACGGCCATACGGCCTTCTGTGTGCTGGGGTCGAATTGGCCGGTTACCAACCGGGGAACCAGACAGCCGAAGGCCGCGCCAACCTTATGCGCGCCTGTGGGAAACCATTTTCCTACGGGAGCTACAATCCGCGCGTCGACGCCGGTCAGCGCCTTGGGAAATTCGATAAAATTGACTGTGCCAAAGCCGCCGCCGCGGGCAATCGGCTCGTTGTGCCAGGTGATCCGAAAAAGATTCAACGGATCGATGTCCCACAACCCGATGGTTTTTAATTTGGATACGATGCCGTCTGGGATTAGACTGGGGTCACGTTGTTGCTTGAACGTGGGGATAATGATGTTTTTTTCCCTTGCTCTCTCTACGGCTCTTGCAAGCGCTTCGGGGTAAACAGTTAAATCAATCAAAATTATTTCTCCTTAAATATAAAATCGACAGAATTCCTTAATTATTCAATCTTCAATCGACAATATTCAATCAGTTCCCCATCCGGCCACCACCTGCCTGAGCTCCGCTAAATCCGGCGAAACCCTGAAGGATTTTGTTCGGACAAGATCTACCGCCTTCATGGCGCCTGCCACATCCTTCAGTCCATTGCCGGTGATGAGCACGACAATCTTTTCATCCCCGGCAATCAATCCTTGGTCGACCGCATTCACAAAGCCAGCATATGAGGCCGCTCCGGCAGGTTCGGCAAAAACACCGGTGCTCCTGGCCAATTCAGGAATTGCTCCTAATATCTCGTGATCGGAAATGGAGATGTATGCGCCAGCGGTCTCCTTTACGGCGGCCAACGCCTTGATGCGGTCTCTGGGCAACCCGGCGCTGATGCTATCGGCAACTGTTTGTGGGTAAATCGCCGGCTTGGTGAGAATATCTTCGCTGTTCTTCCAGGCCGTATACATATAACTGCTGCCTGCGGCTTGAACGCCCATCAGCTTAGGCATTTTGTCGATCCATCCAAGCGCCATCAAGTCCTTTAGCCCTTTGTGCAGTCCCCCAATAATACTGCCGTCACCCACACTGACAAAAATACGGTCCGGTGCATTCCAGCCGAGCTGTTCGCAAATTTCATAAGCGGCGGTCTTTTTGCCTTCTGTCATATACGGATTATAGCCAGTGTTGCGGTTATACCAGTCGTAGGTCTTGGCGGCTTTGAGGCAAAGCTCAAAGGCGTCGTCATAGGTTCCCTTTACCAAAATGACACGGGAACCAAAAACCAGCAGTTGAGCGATTTTGGCTTGGGGAGCGGCTTCTGGTACAAAAATTACATTTGGTTGCTGCATGCTGGCGCACAGGCCACTCAAAGCCGCCGCGGCGTTTCCGGTACTGGCGGTGGTGATCACCCGCGCGCCTTTTTCTTTGGCCTTTACCACGGCGACAGCGCTGGCACGATCTTTGAGAGATGCGGTCGGCTGACGTCCGTCATCTTTGACCCAAACATCTTTGAATCCCAGGTCAGCCGCCAGGCGAGGGGCGTAATACAACGGGGTCCAGCCCACTGAGAGGGGAGGCACCTTGGTTTGCGCCTGAATAGGCAAAAGAGGTTTGTAGCGCCACATAGTAAGATCGGTGGAGTACAAAAGAGCTTCTTTGCTTATCTGACGCCCAATGAAATCGTAGTCGTATTTGACATCAAGAATCCCTTCGTCGCCGTGATCCGGGCAGATATAATCGACCTCGTCGACTCGATAGTGCCTGCCGCAAACAAGGCATTTTAAGCTGAGTATGTTTTCCAATTGTTTCGACTCGTTCTTGAGTTTAATATCTTGACTTGGGTAAAGGACAAATGATTATAAGTCAACCTTTTTTAATAATATCAAAAATTCCAAAAAATTGAGGTTAATCGGTTTGTTGACATGCTCTCAATCCTAAAATTCCACGCGGCATGATGACGGGTCATAATAGCTAGACAATTTTTTTACGGATTTATAACCCAAGGAAAGGCATCACCCGTGTTGGGTTTCGGCTATGCGCTGGTAGCCGCTGAGCAGGGGCAATTTGGGTAGGTTGGGTTGAGGTACGAAACCCAACATTATCGAGTCTGGCCTCAACCCAACCTACCCAAGGTTTCATGGGTATCACAGGTAAATGAGCCCTTTTTATTGGTTATAGTTCTGTTTTTTTATTGATGTCCCCTTTTTTTGCCCTGGCACTCCATTTGCAGTAGCAGGACAACATCATTGCTAGAAGCCGAGGTGAGAAACAAACGGGGTCGCAGAGTTTTTTTTCTGGGTGCATGGATACGGCTGCGGTCATCGGGTAAAAATAAAATATTTTCCAGAATTGCATGCTTGTACCGACCCATTTTGTGTAATTCAGAGTCAAGACAAATTATTCAGATTTGACTCCTTACCGCAATTGATCTAAAAGTATTTACGTATGAAAAGCCGCTCACCGACGATATCGCCCGATCGGATCACCGGTTCAATGGTTATGGCTGTGGATATTGGAACCTCCTCGGTGCGAGTTGGTCTGTTTGATCGTCGAGGACGTTCGGTAATAGGTGCAGAGCAACGCCGGGGGTATGAAATCCGCACTTCGATCGAAGGGGCCTCGGAAATCGATGCGGATGAGTTGCTTGAGAATCTCTGGCTGTGCATCGATGACGTGCTTGAAAAGTCGGTCAATCTGTCGCGGCGAATAGCGGCTGTTGCGGCCTGTACCTTCGTCGGCAATATTATGGGTATCAACAGCCTGGGGCAGGCATCGACGCCGTTGATGACCTATGCCGATACGCGCGCCGAAAAGGAGGTCGCGGGACTCAAAAAGGATTTTGATGAGGCCGTCGTACACGATCGTACCGGTGTTCACTTTCACTCAAGTTATCTGCCGGCTCGTTTTCGCTGGTTGGCGCGAGAGCGGCGAGATCTTTTTCAACGTGTAGCTCGTTGGATATCCATCGGTGAATATATGGAGATGAAGCTTTTCGGTGAAACCGCCGTGAGTTATTCGGTAGCGTCCTGGTCGGGGCTGCTTGATCGCCATAACCTGATTTGGGATCCAGAACTGCTGGACATGCTCGCGCTCGATTGGTCCAATCTGTCTCCGCTGGTGGATGCGAATGCGGCGAGGGCCGGTTTGTTGTCGGAATTTGCCGACCGCTGGCCGGTGTTGGCGGGTATTCCCTGGTTTCCGGCTCTGGGAGATGGAGCGACTGCCAATGTCGGCAGCGGGTGTATTACACGAGAATCCGTTGCCTTAACCATGGGCACCACGACAGCTTTGCGGGTGGTTACAACCGAACCCGTTGATACCATACCGGAAGGACTCTGGTGTTATCGGGTGGATCGTCGACGGTCGCTGCCGGGGGGTGCGCTGAGCGAGGGAGGAAATCTCTTCGGCTGGCTTAACCATATCTTACGGATAGAGGATATGACGTACTTTGAAGTGTCCCTTGAACCGAAAATACCAGATTGTCACGGACTGACGGTACTGCCCTTTCTCTCCGGTGAGCGCAGTCCCGGTTGGCGAGGAGATGCGCGCGGGGTTATACATGGACTTTCCCAGGCAACCAGGCCTGAGGATATTATGCAAGCCGGATTGGAAGCGGTGGCCTTCCGCATTGGAATGGTGTTTCAACGGCTTGCAGGACTGCTGCCCGGCGATGTCAGGGTTGTCGCGGGGGGCGGTGCCCTGCGAAAATCAGCGCTTTGGTTGCAAATCATCACTGATGTACTCGGGCGACCTGTCGAATTAACCTCGATTGAAGAGACATCCGCCCGTGGGGCGGCTTTGCTGGCCTTCGAAGCTCTGGGTTTAATTGACGATTTGAAAACTAACCCGGTCCTCACGGAGCGGACCTTTTTCCCGGATTTTAAACGCCACGCCATTTACCGCAGTGCAATGGAGCGCCAGCAAAAGCTTTACAATACGTTGCTCAAAAGTGATTGACGAGCTTTCATACATCTCAGGACCATGTGAAGCGGCTATAACATCGTACAAAATTGGATTTGAAGGATTACTACCAAGCTAAATAGAATCAAATGTTGATGTAAAAATTTGGAAGAGACTGCATTAGAGAGGTATCAACATGTCACGAATACCTAAATTTTGGGGTATGTTAGCTTGTATGGCTGCCCTTACAGCCATGTTTATGTTTCTTCTAAATATTAATGAAACAAGGCAGAACGCATGGCGACTCGCTAAAGCGGATTTAGTGGAGAAAAATGCCCCTTCATCCATCCTATCGTATAAAGCCCGCCGATTATGGGAAGCCGACGTTTAATAATCTTTTGACATCAATCTTTTTTTGACGTAACTAAAGCCAACGTATAAAGGTGAAACGTACTTTTTAAACAATGAGAGGAGGGGGAAGATGTTTAAAGAATTTAAAGAATTTGCAATGCGGGGGAATGTCGTTGACATGGCCGTGGGTATTATCATCGGTGCCGCTTTTGGTTCTATCGTCAAGTCAATGGTTGACGATATTATCATGCCGCCGATCGGCCTGTTGCTGGGTAACGTCGATTTTTCAAACCTTTTCGCCGTGATTAAACAAGGCTCGGTTGCCGGAACATTCGCCACTGTGGCGGAGGCTCAAAAGGCCGGAGCCGTCACGATCAATTACGGCATATTCATTAATACTGTAATTAGCTTCCTAATCGTCGCCTTTGCTGTTTTTCTCCTGATTAAGGGCATAAACTCGCTAAAAAGGCAAGAGGAAGCACCACCGGAAGAACCAACAACCAAGGAATGTCCTCACTGTTTTTCAGAAATTCCGATCAAAGCAACCCGATGTGGATTTTGTACCTCAGAATTGCAGAAAACCTAAATTGGGGTTGACCCTTTGATCAATGATTAAATAGGTGAGCGTAATTCTAGGATTTATTTGTCACGCGGGTTGGGTTGCAGCCAGAGCAGGAATCTGCAGAGGCAGACGTGCAACCGGCAGCTCCGGTATCAAAGACGACATGGAAAACGCCGGCGCCACGTGGGCGGACGAACCTGCCTTTCGAGATGGGAACCTGGTCTGGGGGCGCGTGGTGGCAGATATTCCTGATTACTGCCGGGAACTGATCAAAGCGCTTTCATCCTGATTGCGACAACGGAGACGCATATTGCCGACGCCGCAGGAGCATAAAGTTCTCGGGTTGCTGGCCAAGGAATGGGAGCACAGCGGGCCGCCGGGTATCCTGGACATCAGTGACATCGTTGCAGCCCTGGACCTGGCACCCAGTGAGACTTTACAATCACTGAAGTCGCTGTATCAAAGCGGTCTGGTCGATATGAATACGCTCAAAACCAGCGCTTTTTTGACACCTGAGGGATATGCGACCGCTAAAACTTCTTGAAATCACGAGTCGAGTCGAGAGATAAGATACCCTTGTTTCCTCGGAAATCATCAGCACCGGTTCCCTAAAGGTATCAGCTCGTGCCGCCGTGAAGCGTCGGCGACGTGCGCATCGAAAACATCAGCGTGCTCCAAAATCCAAGTGCCCATCGGATGTGGCTCTGTTGATTCAGGATTAGTAGGTAGGATCGACCAACTCACTGATATCATTCAATTCTACGTTTGAAACTCCGTTTATATATCCACAGTCTTCCCGCCTTCACCCAATCTCAACCCAGGGATGCGAATTGGCCATACAAACTGGAGAGGTCGGAAAATCTGGCGGTGATTTTGACCGGAACCTATGACCTATATCCCTGCGCGTGAATTATTCTTCAGTTCCATAACGGTTGTATTTCAATCCAAGGATGGCAGATCCCAAAAAGCGGTGAGTTTGCAGAGAAGAGGACGACGTCAAAAGTTGACATCAATTGCGATGATGCTTACCAAGCATGTTTAACGAGGTCTAGATATTATTCTTCATTACGGGTTGAGCCACAAGACTTATTTTCGAAAGGATTTTTTTCGAAAAGGCAATTTCTTGCCTTTTTCTTTTCTTTAACATGAACTCCAACTATTGCATGCCCATTTTCTAAGGGCATCATGGAGATCGCCATACACGGAGATGAAATCAAATGACAAAACTTTCACAATCGGATTTTGGTGCGTCCACCACAGATCAGGTCTTCGGGTTGTCGGGGGAGCAAGCTAACCTGCAGCCGTTTATTAAAATCCAGCCACCCGCAAGCTCAGATAATGCGTCACCGGTTCTGTCATTCCGGCGTAAACGCCGTGTCGATGTACCGTGGGGCAATATCCTTGGCAGCAGCGCCACAGTCGGGGAAACCTCGATCGGGGCGATTCGCGAATACTTCGAAGTTTCGTGGGGTCTGGGCGCAATCGACGAGAACAATCTGACTTCCGTCACCAACGGCGACGCTGCGCGGATCAAGGCGCTGCAGACCGCGGGCAAGGATGCCGAGGGAAACCCGGCTCCGAAACCAATGTACCGGGCGAAGTTAGGCGATGAGGCAAGATCTGAGGATGAAACTCAGCCTGCTGCCGTAACCGTCGATTCGGGTTTGATTATCCAACACGGCACGAGCGGACGTTGGTATCTGATAATTTCACGCACAGGCGAGCCTTTGTCGATGGCCGATGTCGACTCGGTAAAGTCGTATGACCGATTATGGAACGACAAGGTCGACGGGGTGGAATTGGTATTCGAAAGCGCACAGACCGCAGAACACGGTTTTACTAAATTCAGCGAGGTCGATCTGCGCCCGCGTGTAATTCATCGAGCTTTCAACGAACTGCTCATTCATAAAAATTTTGTAGAAAATGTCAGTACGAGCGCCGCTGACGCAACCAAGAACGCGGTCGAGAAAATCACCAGCACAACCTTGGATGTTGACGAATTGCAGCGTTTGCAGGAAAAATCCTTTCAATTGCAGATCCAGACGTATGAGGCCAAGCGACGACTCGACCGGTTAGTCTCTCAAGCGTCAGATCTCGGTTATTATTTATTTCTGGAATCCAAAGAGTTTGCTTTTCCAGGCGGTGCCAAAACCAAAGTGGAGCGCGGCGAAATCTACACCCAGTTCAAACGCACAGCGACATGGGTAACGTCCCATCATCGCACCGTCACCCAAACCACCGGCTGGTGGATTTTTAAACGCAGCAAAGCAGTCAGGCAGGCATACACACAAAGAAATTCAAAAGTAGTCACCGATTATCAGAAGGTCGATACGGCAAGAGATGCGCTCGTGGAAGCGGTCGCGCAGTACCGTGCACAGGGCAAGGCCGTGTTTGTATTCGAACAGGGCCCCTTTGGTTTTGTAACTTCGGAAGGCGTGCCGCTGCGCGAAGTGATGGAACAATGCGATCGAAACGAAAGCTTCAGGCAAAGCTGTGTCGTCCTGCTTCCGGTTTATGAAGAATCCCTCACCGGTGATCGCGCCTTATCCAAATACAGCGTCTTCGAGCGCCCCTTGCCGGGAATATCCGCCAGCGCGTTACCCCAGTTCTCCTTGCTCGAGTCGCTTTCTTACCGTACCGCGTGGCTAGAGAGCCAGTTAGGGGAGTTGGTCAGCACGATCAATCTCGCGCCGGGCGAAGACCGCACGGTGGTGCTTACTAAAGTGTTCGAACAGGAGTCCAGCGTTACACGGTCGTCGACCTCCATTTTCGACATCAGTCGATCCGACACCAGCGATCTCGCGACTGAAATGGAAAACCAAGCGCGCCTGGAAAGTGAGCATTCCAGCAACATGAATTTCAGTGCAACCGGGAGCGCGAGCTACGGTTTCTTCTCCGCCGAAGCCAGTGCCAGCGGTGGCAGCAGTACCTCACTCAAATCGTTTAGCCAGGCGGTCAGTCAAGTTGCCAAAAAAGCCTCGCAGTCGATCAATCAACAAAATCGCGAAGAGGTCAGCACCAGCTCGTCGGTTAAAACCACCATCTCCAACAAAGACGAAACCACCGCCACGATACGCAATATCAATCAGGGGCGGACGTTGAATCTGTTGTTCTATCGTCTGAACAATAAATTCCAGGGTGGCATCTATCTGGACGATCTGCAGTTTGAGGTTATTCCGAGCATGGAGATTATCGCCGGCAGCGGCGTATACGAGTCACTGCGCTTCACGCTGGACGAGATGCCGGAGATGCTGGAACAGTTTAAGCAGACGCGCTTGCCTTTCGACATCGTTTGGGACGACGCAGGCAAGACCTCCTTTCTCGAAAACGTCGTTGGCAGTCTGAAGTCGCTCCTCGAAGCGGAATATATGAAGGGGGGTGAACAGCGCGCAGGAGCAGGCAGCAAAGCGACCAGACGATTCTCTGAAGAATACCCTGACACCGTCACCTCCATCGCACGTGTCAGTCTTGGACCAGCTCCTGCAAAGCCGGCTAGAAGATCCAGCAGGTCTGTCGCCGCTGCCGGTACGCTGAGCACCGGCATGGATGCGGAATTGATCGACTTCGTGGCCCGTCTGAGACATGCAACTATCGATCGTAACACACCTATTCTCAGTGATGATTTGATATTGGCCTCCGGTGGTTTGTACCTGGATACGGTGGTTGGCGCGCTGGCGAGCACCGAACCTTACTCAGAAGACATGCGCGCGCAAGAAATTCGAATGCGTGATGCTGAAGTGCGCAAGACATTGGCCGAAGCAGAGTATCAACTTGCGTTGGCCGCCAGCATACAGCCGGCAGGAACGGTGGGTGCAGACCAAAATCGGATTATCGGTGTATCTGCAGATCCTGCACAGAAATCACTGCGCCTTCGATTACGCGACCCCTTGACAAAGGGTCAATGGGAATTGATGCTGGACGACGCTCCCAAAGCCACGATCAAATCCAATATGACAGGCCAAAAGAACCTGGTTCATAGATGGGGTCGGCCGCAGGAATGGCTCAAGGAGGAGGACCTGATCCACCGAGTTGCACTGGAAGAAAGAGACACCGGGGAACGGGTTGAGTTTCTCAAATAATTACCGTCCACAGCGTGTTTAGTTTTACCCGGTTTTAGGTCATCACGAAAATGAAACTTTCCCAATTAAGCGCCGAATTCGAAAAACTGAAATGGCGTGTTGATCAACTCCTACAAGGCGTAGCTTCGGGCGAATTTGATGAACGCGTCGGCGAACTTTGCGCCCATTTAAAACAGCTCGAAGCCTGGACTAAGCCGCGAGGAGGAGGGGCGTTTGAGGTTGACATCGAGCCCTACAAAAGCGTCGGCGGCGCACCGGCTTTCATGCAGGAGCATGCCGGATTACTGCTAAGCGCCGCGACGATCTTGCAAAATGCACGTAAGGTTCAATTTGCGATCAGAAAAAAACTTGGAGCCCCCGATCGGGGCGACCTCACGGTACCGCTGGCCGCGCCTCTAAAATATACAGGCGAGGACCTAAAGAAAGTCCAGCGCCTATTCAAATATCTCTATTCGCGCCGTGCGTATCGAAAACTCAATTCAGGCAAGGTCTTCGTCCAGTCTCTGGGAGAAGGTTATCTGCCCGACAACATCCAAACGATTCTTCAGCTGTCGAAACACAATCTTAGTCATCTGCGGCGCAGTTTGGCGCCACTGTCCGACAAAGAGAAAGAGCTGTATTCGGCTTTTCGCAGTTTGCCGTTTTATCTAAAACATGCGACGACCGCTGCAAGTTGGACGAACATCTATAGCTCCCGACTGATTTTTTCCAAGGATAGTCTCAGAGACTGGAATATTGTTGTGCCGACCAATTCCCCGATGTCGGATGAGATATACAAACAAGACGTCGATTTTGCGTTTTTTCGTGTCGAAATCGGGGAGGACGACTGGGTCAGTCGGTTTGGTGAAGGGGACGAGCAATTGCGCGTCGTATTCGACTGGAAACATCTACTCGAAGACGGTTGGGTTAGCTTGCACGATATGCTTGCGCCGCTGGGCGCTCGCAATCCCATATCCGAACTACGTACGCGAGATTCCGGCGAGTTGGTGCGCGTCTCATCACCCGACATGGCGTTGCAAGGCGGCCAAAAGAAATGGATCCACTGGAAATGGAAGCATACCTTTCCCGGTTCGGACGGCGAACGAAAGGTCCATATTCTCGACGAAGTGTTTTACGGCCCTGATATTCTCGAGGGAATGTCCTTATCCGTTTTGAGAGACCTAAGAGAACTGCCCGCTCTACGGCAAGAGGCATTCAGTCACTTTCGAGAACAACACTATTGCTTTTGGTTGTTCAAAAGCTTGTTTCGGGTCGAGGCAAAATATCCAAGTGCGTTTCGCTTCGAACCCCAGGAAGTTGTTGGAACCTTCGGCAACGACAATTCCGCACTTCGGGCCGCCACGGACCACGTTAGGTCTGCAACGGTGTAACCAACCGCGAAAAAATTGGGTTCAAGCAAAAAGAAACCCGTCAAAAATGACTTCAATTCCAACACAGCGACTACAGTGCTACACACAATTCATGGCAAAACCTTTAAGACTGGAAAAAAAGTAGGCCAGTCGCAAACGCCCAAGAAATAAACCTTTTTAACCCAACAGCTTAATAGGTCAGCAGATTAGCTTCAGTTGACACCCTGCCTTTGTTGCTATACGTTTTAGCTGTTGCCGAGTTGATTTACGACAAGTTATCGGATTCGTCAAACGAGGCTGATCTGAGTCGCTTTTAACCTTTTACTAAGTCAGGAAAAACGCTTTATGAAATATATTACGAAAATAGACGATAGGGCTCTGTGTAAAACCCTCGGGCTAATAATTTGTATGGTCATCATCGTCAGCCTCAGCGGTTGCTCCGGTGGCAGCTATGGGCGACTGACGAGAGATACACAAATCACAAACTCGTTTAAAAAAAACGAGGTTCCATCGGATTATCGCTACTATTTTTACGGTTATATCAACAGTCCCTATGTCATAATCGGGGTGGACCCCAAGTATGATGCCGAGTCAGAAATGTGGCGGGAGGTGGATCCCAATACCGATGAGTTCAAAAATGCCACTAAATGGGTGTGGGAAGATTGGGATTATAATGCCTACGGGTCCTACATCTTAGATCCGAGCGGCAATCGCGTGGGAGTCTGTTATACAAGCATTCGAACAGTCGTCGTTAAGTTTGGTGAAAACAATCGAGTCATGGTCATACCGCATACCCCATTTCTCTGGGGACCGGCTGCTGAGTTGGAGACGTCACATCGCACTCCCGGCTAATCAGGTTCTGGAGTATTGGAAAAGTTCAGCGAACCCCTATCCAATCGATCCCGGTTATTCCATTTCAGGTGGCTATTGAAATGGACAAGGAGCGTATCTACACGTTGTGCGGAGAGTACTGCAGATCGGAAGCGAATGGTGTTCCACAGATTTGTTTTGTCGGTGTAATCGACCCACTCAACCCAACAGTCGAGACTCCGGAGCAAGTATGCAAGGATTTGGTCCTCGCCTTCACGTATATTCCCTGCGAACGTCTCGGCTCCACGGACGATTGTGGCTTTTCACTCTTTAGCATTGACGTGAAATCCAAGCATGGCTCACCGGATTTTGCCCGGGAAATTGCGTTCAAAAAGATCGCCGCACGCGTGAAAGGTACTGTGATGGCTTCGGAGAAGCTTGTCGTTGCATAAAAGTATTATAGTTTTGTGTCTGTGCGTGTTATGCGATTTGGCCAATCAAAACTCGGTTGATACTCAAGACACCACCTATCCCCGCACGTGAAACAGAATGGGATGTAAGTCTTACTTGGGAGCTGTTGATGTCCTTGCGCGATATCTGATTACCTCAGAGAATGATTTCATCTCAGCCACGAGCATGACGAGCATGCGCTCGTCGTGGTAAAGTAATATGGAAGCTAGCTCCTTCATTTGGGCTGGAATCAACGGTTATTGTGCCTCCGTGTTTGAGGATGGCTTTCCGGGTTACGAAGAGACCTATACCTGTCCCCCGTTTTCCTTTTGAAGAGCTGAAAAGCTGGAAAATCCTGCTTGCTTGTTCTTTTTCAATACCGGGCCCATTGTCTGCTATTTCAAAATAAACCTTGGCCTCATCGACACGTGTAGTAAAACGTATCCAATGGGATATACTTCTGGTGTCTTCAATACAGGCTTCCATGGCGTTTTCGAGTATGTTTATTAATGCCGCGCGGATTATTTCTGGATCAATTGCAATATACCCGGAATCGTAGGGAAAGTGGGTAATGAACTGTATATTAGCGGCTTTAATACGATTTTCGATAAGAACGGCAACTTCTTTAGCAAATTGCCAAACTTCAACGTCTTCTATTTCCAGATCCCGTTCCTTTGAATAGTAGAGTATATCCAAAACCAACTTTCGAATGCGGTCCGCCATGAGTTTGGTAACATCTAAACCCTCTTCGATCTGAGCCGGCATGTTACGGTAAAAGCCTGTTTCTATGAGATAAAGGCTCGCATTCAGTCCCGTTAAGCATCCTCTTAAACTGTGTGAGATGGTTCCAATCATTAATCCCAAGGCAGAAAGATTGTCTTTCATTTGATGCAATTTGGTAATGTCCATAAAATAGCCAAGAACGGCACGCTCACCTCTATAAATGACCGATGTTACAGTTTCCATTATCCAATGAGTGGAACCGGATTTATCGAGAACACAGAACTCGTAGGGCGTAACACTTTCACCTTTGAGCATGGCCACAGCGCATTGACGCACATGTTCACGGTAATCTTCACGGACAATTGCCATGGGGTCTGTATTGATCAACTCCTCTTCATTATAGCCAGTAATGTTGATAAATTTAGGATTGACGTATTTGAAATTGCCTTCCTGAACAATATAACTGCCAATCAACGCGTTTTGTTTACTCTCAATAAATTGAAATTCGGAAAGTTTTCGTTGGGTGTTATCACGAATGAATCCCTGGACGGCGAGGGGCTTGCCTTTGGGGTTTCGTAAAACGAACCAGCGATCGTGTAGCCAGCGAACGGAGCCATCCGGGTACAGGACTCGGTACTCAGCCTCTCCTTCTGTTTGTCCGGCACACAATGATTCGTTTAAGGCTTTGAGTGCTTGTTTGCGATCTTCGGGGTGGATGGATTTGACTATCTGATTTGACGCTGCAGGGATTTCAGGGCCATTTTCTAACCGAAAAAAAATTCGAAATTTTTTATTATGAAAAAGAAATCGTCGTGAGTCGATGTCATAATGATAGATACCATCCTGAGAACAGTTTGTAAGGCGCTTGAAATCATCAAATAATTCCGGCTTGAAAGCTCGATCTTCCGATTGTGACGCGTTACGTGTTTTAGTCATCGTCATTTAGTTTTTAGCCCATAGGAGTAAACGGATAAGGCCTGACCAATGATTTTAATTGGTGACAGCATTCAAACTTAATTCGTCGAAAACATCAAAATTGCAATAAGTTATGCAATGTAAATTACGATTTTTACAATAGACAAATTATCAAAGCAGCGTTCGAATGTCAAAGGCTATGCCCAAGGTGAAACAGCGGGAATCAATTGAATTCTTTGAACAGTTCGAGGCAGAAGGTGAATTGAAACAAGCAAATAAGGCACTTGAGTCTTTACTCTAAGGGCAGTTGGCTACTTTAAGAACCAATCCATTTTTTGTGATTTGGATTTGACACCCGATTTTCGTATACGATAAGTTACATGTATCCAATTTGTATCTGCATCGATTTAATAAATATGGCACTAAACCCATTAATTGGATAATCGACCAGGATAAAAGTGAATTGCAGCAGGGAGTGGTCATGATTTCAATAAAGCGGTTGGTTTTCATGGCGTTTTTGTTCATGGCATTTGAAATTGCAGCGTCGGCCATAGCGGAAAATGAAGGTACCGGGGATAGTGGTCCGAGTGCGACGGCAACCGTACCGATCATCAACCATTGGAATGGCGAGTATCCGGTGGCCCGACTTGACCGACTCTCCGAGGGACAACGGAATACACCGGCCGGTTTCATCGACGACCCCGACATTTTCCGGGCCGTGTGGCAGGCCTTTAAGCCTAAAGATGTGCCGCCCGAACTCGATTTCGGCCACAACATGGTCATTTTTGTAAGGAATGTTAAGTTTTTCAACCGAACGCGCATTCTCAAGGTTGTCCTGACCGATGGCATCGCCGACATTGTGACCATGGAGACTCGATCTGCGTTGCCTATTGAGGACCAAGTGGCGATGGCCCTGGCCGAAATACCGAAAAAGGGTATTCGCGCGGTTCGTGCAGGAAAACACCTGATTCCGGTGCGACTGGATCCCAGCAATATCTGCTATCGAATCGACGGCAAAGAGATCGGTCTGGTCGATGGCCGAAGCGAAATGGAAGCGGCTCCTGGGTCCGCGTCGAAGATCACAACCGCGGTGTTCGGAGAACCGACTGTCGGAGATCTAAACGATGACGGCCGCCCGGATGCCGCCCTGATTCTGTTTCAAAACACCGGGGGAACCGGCACATTTATCTATGCCACCGCTGCCATCAACCGTAACGATGGATATCACGGCACCAATGCCGTACTTCTTGGGGACCGGATTGCAATCGACCGCGTTTCAATTCGCAACGGCGTGATCGTTGTCGAATACCGAGATCGGAGATCTGATGAACCCATGGCCGCCACGCCGTTCGTGCCCAAGACTGCTTATTTAATCCTTCAAAACGAAGAATTACTGGACGTTGGGACGCCGGAAGAGCAATATCACGTTTTTGAGGGATGGGTGACTGTCGGGCATGAAGTGAGGGTCTTTCGTCCGTGCGGCCAGACGGAGGACCTGTGGATTACAGGTGATTCCACCGGGTATGATGATTTAATGGACGCCCATCGGAGTCACGCCGCCGACAGAGAACCCTATGCCCCGGTGTTCATGGTGCTTTACGGACAACCAGTCGAGGCCCCCAGAGATGGATTCGGCGCGGATTACCCGGGCGGATTTTTCGCGTCCCGACTGGTGCGGGTGCCGCCTCACGGCAATTGCAAGGCGGCGATGATCGTGGTGGGTTCACCGGCCCCCGGATCGACGATTGCCTCCCCGCTGACTGTCAGCGGCAGAGCCCGCGGTACTTGGTTCTTCGAGGGTGATTTCCCGATGGTCATCATTGACGCCAACGGTAGCGTACTTGGGCAAAGCTATTGCACGGCACAAGGTCCGTGGATGACCAAAGAATTCGTTGCATTCGAGGGTAAGATCACGTTTGAGAGACCGGCCTCTGGCGGAAAAGCAGTGCTGCTTTTGAAAAAAGACAACCCCACTGGGAAGCCGGAACATGACGATGCGCTCGAGATTCCCGTATTCATTCGTTAAACGCCATTTTGCAGAGGCTCTGATTTAGCCATAGAAGGGACGCGGGCGGTCTACGACCATTAGTTTTCGGCCTCCTGAAGCAATCCAGATTTGGAGTTGAAAAAAGAGACGATATTAAATGCTGTCGATCAATATGAAAGCGACGCAGTGATCATCACGCACTTGATCGGCAAAGAAGAAAAAGATGTCTACACACGTGACGGTTCGGCCCATCGGGGCTTTTATGGTTTTTATCACAGCCGATACAGTGATCCGGGTTATTCAAGCACAAGTACTTCGGTTCGATTAGAAACGAATTTATACGATGTAAAAACGGAAAAACTCATGTGGTCTGGGAAATCAAAAACATGGAGCAAAGACTCAAAGGATCAAATCATCAACGATGTGATCAGGGCTGTGATAAATAATTTGCAAAAAAATAAATTAATCGCGCCAAAATAAAGGTGGTTTTGTTTATAGAACAATTTTTTCTATACCATTTAAGGATAAACTTGCTGTTTTAATGAAAGGAGGAAAATTATGAGTACTTATGTATTGATTCATGGCGCTTGGCATGGAGCCTGGTGCTGGAAAAATATTATTCCCCTTATAGAGAAGGAAGGACATAAAGCGGTGGCACCAGATTTACCCGGACATGGTAAAGACAAGAAACCCATCACTGAAATTACCCTGCAGGCGTATACTGATCGAGTATGCCAAATTCTTGATGAGCAGTCTGAGCCAGCTATTCTGGTTGGGCATAGCATGGGAGGGGTAGTGATTACGCAGACTGCTGAATATAGACCGGGAAAGATTAAAAAATTAGTATATTTGACGGGCTTTTTGTTAAAAAATGGTGAATTTTTATTGCAACTTGCTGAGCCGGATACCGATGCATTAGTCCTGCCGAACTTAATTATGGCTGAAGATCAGAGCTATGCCACTGTAAAAGAAGAGGCCCTAAAAGAGGTCTTCTATGCCGATTGTTCTGACGAGGATGTTGAGTTTGCAAAATCTCAATTGGTTCCTCAAGCAGCCGCGCCGTTCGCTACCCCTGTAAGTACTACTGAAGAAAATTTCGGGCGAATTCCTAGAGTTTATATTTCATGTTCGCGGGATAAAGCTATTAGTCCATCAGTACAAGAAAAAATGTACAAGGCTCTCCCATGCGAAAAGGTTATTTCTTTAGACACCAGTCACTCGCCATTTTTCTCGGCCCCAGAGGAATTAGCAAACCATCTTTTATCAATATAGCATGGGATTATTTGAGTATCATAAAATTGAGTCGGATGCATAATTCATCTATGGGATAAACTTGGGCTGAAAGGAGTTTCAGCTCTTTCCAGTCGGCGATTTTCTGAAAGTTAGACTATCACAACTTTACCAACTGTTGAGGGAATCTTAATTCCGGAAAAAATTTCGCTAACGCACTAGTTCTCCGAATGAGATGATTTGCTACCAGACAAAAATTGGACAGACTCGCTACCCCCATCTTTCATTGGATCTCGGCTATTCGCGTGATAAGGCCTCATGTGGGATTATGTTAACATACCTGAATTATTTTAAATATTGAGCTATGGGCCAGCAAACTGAAATCGTTCTTTATGCTTTTTTCTTGACAATTCAGTCTGTTCAAATTAATAAAACGACAACGATTACACTTTTCGCGGCTCAATCTCACACCTCAATTTGGTTTGGCTGTCCCTATTAGTTTGTACTCCTACCCTTGGCCTCTTTCTGAACTGGATCGCTCATCCTGAATTTCTCTATTTAGATAAATACTGGTTTCTCTTAAACTTTGACCTCTAAATCAGGTGAAGATTCAATGGAGAAACCGATCAAACTATGCCGGCTTCACTCCTGGCAGAAGTTTGGCTTCGTTGTAAGGGGGTATTCAAGTCTGAAGAATGATAACCTAATCAAATTACGTTCGGAAGGAAAAGTATGACCATGATCAACCAAGGCAGTATTAATGCAATTCTTTCTGAAGTTAGATTTGTTTAATTATTTTTCCCCATCAATTTTATAAAAACTTTTTGGAGAGGAGGTAATATCATGGGAAAATATCTTGTGCTTTGGGAATTAGACCAAACGAAAATTCCTATTGATCCAAAAGAACGAGGAGAGGGATGGGGTCTCTTAATGGCTATGGTTAGACAAGATATCGAAAAGGGAATCACAAAGGATTGGGGAGCATTTGTCAGCGAGGGCAGGGGCTATGTTATCGTTGAGGGTAGTGAGTTAGAAGTGATGAAAGCCCTCGAACAATATGTGCCATATTGCACATACAATGTGCATCCCATCGCTACAGAGAACCAAGTTAACGACTTAATAAAAGCCTTATCAGGGTAATCGAATTCTATCAATAGACTGGGGAAAAATAATTAAACAAAAAGGGCGGGGCTAATTTAGCCCTGCCCTTTTGTTCACATAAACTATGATAAAATGAATCAATTTTTCAACAATCCATTTTTTGGGCTCTAATAAGCATGTTTACTTTGGTTGGTGCTTGTTCTGTTGTTGGTAGCAGGAAGATGTGTAGCCATCCTGCTTTAGGATGGATTATTGTTTCAATTCTATCTCTTGGCAGGGTTATTCTTGTCTTACCTTCTATTGAACAACCCCGCTTTTTTCTTGATGGATTTAATACCGCCATAGGTATTCCGATATTCATAATAGGGTTATACTTTGCCCTTGGACCTTGCTTTTTGATACGGCCACTTAACATCGCAGAAGAGGATATGGAATTTATTACTAAAAGTTTTTATGAATATACGAGAAACCCAATTTACTTAGGAGAAATACTTTGGTGCCTGGGCTGGTCTATAATCCATGGTTCCATAATCGGTGTTGCGCTGGTGCCATTATGGTGGTCAGGTTTTTTATTTTTAATTCTAATGGCAACCATTAAAAGGAATCACAATTTTTGAAGAGCTATTCGAGCTCAGTCTTTTTCTTCACTTTTCTGTTCCTTATCGGATATGTCGCCGTCCGTTGGTAGAACTTCGTCGGTTTCGATGATAGGCTTGCAGGGAGCGCGATTGAGCTTTAAAGAAAGCACATCAAAGCGGTTGTAATGACCGGCCACATCATGCCGGAGCTTGGGACCGATGATGGCCTCGATGTCGCAGTCAGCATAAACGATCTCCTCTTGATCCGGAGAAACGGTGTCGCTTATCAGGTTTCCACCCGGGGCGAAGATGCCTGTAAAACTCGATTGTGGACTCGTAAGGATCCGTCGTTTCTCTTCGGTGTCGGCCAACTTGTCGACGACTGTGGCATCGATAACCGATGAGACCACCACATGAAAAACCTTCCCCTCAAAGGCATGGGCAGCACCTCGCAATTGAACGTCTGCACCAAGGTTGTACCCCCCGTAGTCTGCGAGCGGCATGGACGGGTAATTGGAGATGTGGATCTCCTCACCCTGGGCAATCAGAGCAAAGCGGGCCAGTGGATTTGCGTTTTCACCGCAGATAAGTGTCCCTATTTTGCCAATGGACGTATTCAAGATCCTCAGCGAGCTGCCGTCGCCGAACCCCCAGACCAATTTTTCGGCGTAGGTAGGCATCAGTTTTCGGTGTTTTAGAAGAATCTTCCCTTCGGGACCAATAACAAGATTGGTGTTATAAAGGGTTCCAAGAGTGTTGTCGGGTCGTTCGTTGATTCCAATCACTACATGAACGCCCGCCTTTTGGGCAGCTTTACATAATCGATCGGTAACGGGTCCGGGTACACAAACCGAATTCTTGAGCAGTTCAATAAAAAATGGGGTGGTCTTGAAGACATTTTCCAGCCTGTTCCAGTATGGATATCCGGCAATAAAAACCTCTGGAAAGGCGATCAGGTCGGCTCCATTTCGGGATGCTTCGCTGATCAAGGCGATGGCTTTGTCGAGCGTCCTTTCCCGATCAAGAAACACTGGCGCGGCCTGAACAGCCGCTACTTTGACTTTCGGAAATGTATCGCCCATAAGTCATTTCTCCTGATACCGGTCCATATGAAACGCAGCCGGTTTTGTTAGGTTTCTGATGATTTTCAACGCCCCGGCTCAGTCAATGGCTATTATGTCCCGTCTAAGCGGAAAAATTCCTTTCCGCCCTTTTAGGTGACAGATCAAAAATAAAAGATCAATTTCACCGGTTAACTTTTGATAATTGTTATATCAAGCAAATCATGATTATAATAATATTATCTGGTTATCTAAAAAGCCCAAGTTGCCATAAAACCAACTTATCGGTAGGGGCGGCTTTTCAACCGCGGCATTTGATTTCGCGGCTGGAAAGCCGCTCCCAGTGCGCCCGTGAGCGCACGATGTCAAAGAGGTGAAAGTCCTCTTCGGGTCTATCGCTCTCCGGACCCGTAACCAAACGTAACTGCGTCGCCGTGAGGCGGGGTGGGGAGCAACAGGAGGTGAACGACCAGTCCGTAGGATGACGAACTCGATTCGGCCGGGCGATACCGGCGAGCCTGCTGGGAGAAGGGCGAAGCCTCTACCCGTAGAAAGGGGATCTGTCGAGCTGAGGGGTAGCGTGTGAAAGCTGCGACAGGGGTACGTCAGGTGGTTGGGGATGGAATGGTCGGAAGGCATTGTGCGGTAAACGGGGAGACCTGTGCGTGAGGTGAAGCGGGCAGGAGTCAGAGCCTTCATAGTACTGTAGCGGCAATATCCGCGGAAAGCGTGGAGAGCAAACCCACGCCGAGGAAAGGGAGGCAGGAAGGTGGATGTGTGAAATCCAGCAACAGGCAATGCATAAGCTACGTGTCGGCAGTGTCGCGCCGTGGCGGGACTAAACAAGGCACAGAAACCGCAAGTTGGGTGGAAGCCTCGATCTGGACAGAACGCATGTTGGCGGCGCTGGAAAACGGCGTCAAAGGAGGCAAATGGTTCAGCCTGATCGACAAGGTTAGTCGACTGCGAACGCTTGAGATTGCATGGCAGAAGGTTGCCGCAAACAAGGGATCGGCAGGTGTGGACGGTCAAAGTGTCCAACGCTTTGATCACCGGGCAGCGGGATATCTGCAGGAGCTGTCGGAAGCCCTGAAATCGGGTAGCTACCGACCGCAGCCGGTCAAACGCGTGGAGATTCCTAAAGGGCCGGGCAAGACGCGTCCGCTGGGAATTCCAGCGGTCAAGGACCGCATCGTGCAGACAGCGTTGAAGATGGTGATAGAGCCGATTTTCGAAAAGGAGTTCGAGGAATCCAGTTACGGCTTTCGCCCGGAACGTGGTTGCAAAGATGCCTTGCGGGAAGTGGAGCGTCTGATCAAGGAAGGCTTCAGCTATGTTGTGGATGCGGATCTGGTGAGCTACTTCGATACCATTCCGCACGAGCGCCTGATGGCTTTGGTGCAAGGGCGAATCAGTGACGGGCGGATTTTGCAACTGATCCGCGGGTACCTCAAGCAGGATGTGGTCAGCGATCTTAAGCGCTGGACGCCGGTTGGTGGCACGCCGCAAGGGGCAGTCAT
>WOR8_10004289_pt1 | contig 28204 bp, 21 predicted proteins | sample DeeMarSeWOR38_10_FD_19890 | JGI IMG/M metagenome (IMG submission 19890) | reverse complement strand
CCCGTTCTCAATGATGGTTTTCAACGGGGAACGGGAAACCCGAAACGGAATGAAACTCTTCACCAACATTCTCTCCGGATCGGCATAGCCTCTCGGGGTCACACGGCCTGAGGTCGTGGATTTAAACGGAATTAACAATTTATTACATCTTACTTGAATATCCGAAAACTCTGTCTTGGGTATTATCATAGTATCTGTTATGATCAACAGTTCTGATTGAAATCAGTTTTCAGAAAAGGCGGAAAATATAATAATTATGGCAATTAATCCTTCTTCCGATTCTCTTAAAAAAGTCGTCCTGGTCGGAAATCCCAATGTAGGCAAATCCGTTATTTTCAGAATCTTAACGGGAAACTACGTGGTGGTTTCAAATTTCCCGGGAACGACTGTTGAGGTGTCGCGAGGAAGAATGCAGCTGGGAGGATCTACATACGAGGTCGTAGACACTCCAGGAATCAACAGCCTTGTTCCGCAATCCGAAGACGAACGGGTAACCTGCGAAATCCTCCTTCGTGAAAAGCCGGATGTCATCGTTCAGGTTGCCGACGCAAAAAACCTGCGCCGCACTCTGTTGATTACCTCACAGCTGGCGGAATTCGGAATCCCGATGGTTCTCGCTCTAAATATGATTGACGAAGCGGAAGACCGGGGCATCGAGATTGATTCCGGCGGTCTATCAGAATTATTTTCCATACCTGCCATAGAAACAATCGCAATCTATTCAAAGGGAAGAAGACAGCTCCTGAGCGCCATTCAAAACACGACTCCACCCCAGAATCCCATTCTGAAGCTTTATTCCCAGGATGAAGTCATTCGAGCCCTCGATGACTCCTTCCCTCCAGCCCTGCTCTCTATCGAGTGGCTGGCGGGAAACAACAGCGATCTCAACCGAACCATTGAAGACTCCTTCGGCTCAGACGCGCTCAACCATCTGACGGAATGGGTGCAACAATACAGGGCAGCCGGCCATAAACACCCGGCCAAGGAAATTTCGGGTATCCGAAACAGGCTTCTCGACAGGACGGTCGCTTCGTATAAAAAAAAGAAGAAGAGCCGTTTCCTGAAGGAATCCGAAAATATCAAAAAGTTCTGGTTTGGTCTCTTAATGGCAGGATTGTTCCTATTCGCCTTTAACGAGTTCGGAGGGCTTCTGAACCTTAAAACCCCTTTTGATTTTGTGATGGAATGGGCCGGAAACAACCTCGACACTATCGTCACCGGCAACAGTCTATTTCGCAGCATAGTACTCGGCTTGAACCAGGATGGAGCATTGGAGTTCGGGCTTCTGCCCGGATTCATTCACTTTCTGCTTTTCATTGCACCCGTCATCATTCCATTGGGAGTACTGATCTCCAGTAGCAGAAGCTTTGCACATGACATGGGAGTGTTTTCGCGCCGTCCTTCTACAGGCATCCCGATTCTGTTAGGAATATTACTGCTGCTCTACGAATTCGTGGGCCACACCGGCGCACAGACCTTTGTGGGGCTGCTGGAAAATGTGCTTTTCAGGCAACACTTCATACCGTGGCTGCAGGCTCTGATTCCCGAAGGTTTCCTGGCGAATCTGCTTGTTGGAAAATACGGACTTGTATCCATGGGGGTCAGCTATGCCGTCGGCATCGTGCTTCCGGTAGTCGCAACCTTTTTTATCACCTTCGGCCTGCTCGAAGACAGCGGCTACCTGCCGAGACTTTCCATTCTCTCGGACCGGTTGATGCGTCTTATGGGATTGAACGGGAAGGCGATTCTTCCGATGGTTCTGGGCTTCGGTTGCGTCACAATGGCGACGATGTCCACACGGATTCTGAGTTCCAAAAGAGAACGGCTTATCGCAACATTGCTGCTGTCTCTGGGCATTCCCTGCTCCGCTCAATTGGGAGTCATAATGGGAATTGCCGCCGGATTTACCATCAAAGCAACATTGGTGATTATTGGAGTCGTTGCATCCCAGCTTCTGCTGGTCGGATATCTCTCAACCCTTCTCATCCGCGGGAAGCCGAGCGAATTCATTTTCGAAATTCCCCCGATCCGAATGCCGCAAATAAAAAATGTGGCGTTGAAGACCCTGTTTCGGATCAAGTGGTACCTGAAAGAAGCCGTTCCACTTTTTCTGGCCGGCACCCTCATCCTGTTCGTAATGGACAGTATCCGAGTATATGGAATGAGCCTGCTCGTTTGGCTTCAAAAAGGCCTGGAACCCGTCCTGGAAGGTCTTTTGCATCTTCCCGCCGAGGCTGCGGGGATTTTTCTGCTGGGATTTCTCCGCAGGGATTATGGAGCTGCAGGCCTTTACGAACTTGCAAGGAACGGCATGCTGACCGGGCAGCAGGTCGTTGTAAGCCTGATTGTCATCACCCTGTTTGTACCCTGCCTTGCGACATTTTTGATGATCATCAAGGAACAGGGTTGGAAACGGGCTCTGGCCATTACCGGATTCATAGTCCCGTTCGCCGTATCCGTTGGAACCATTGTCGGTTGGATTCTGCGTACATTCGGCATTCACTTCAATTGACAGGCCGAGGAGGTATCATGGAAAACAAGACAACAGAAGAAATTGCGGAAGTTCTCGAAGCGGTCTGGACATTGCAGGAACAGGGAAACGCGACTGTAGACGAGGTTATACACAGTGCCAAAACCACGGTTTCGGATGAACTCCTGAAAAAGTTGCGAAACGAAGGTTTTCTTTCCGTAAACACTGCCGGCCAGATCAGGCTTCTTGAAAAGGGAAAGACTGCGGCGGAAAAGATAATTCGCCGGCATCGCCTGGCGGAAAGGCTTCTCTGCGATGTCCTTGCCTACCATGTCGATGAAAGTGAAGCCGCGGCTTGTGAATACGAGCACCTACTCGCCGAAGGTATTACGAATTCGATCTGCACGCTCCTTGGACATCCACGTTATTGTCCACACAATAAACCTATCCCCGAAGGAGATTGCTGCCGGCAGGCCAGCAGGGCCTTGACGCCCATCGTAATACCCTGCGACCAGCTTCAGGTGGGAGAATCTGCAAAGATCGCCTATTTTTCCACAAAGGAGCATTCACGGCTCCTTAAATTGTCTGCACTTGGAATATCTCCGGGAGTCACCCTGAAACTGATTCAGAAATGGCCCGCATGTGTCGTCCAGTGCGAAGAGACCGAGATTGCGTTCGAACCGGAAGTGGCTCACAATATATACGTCTGGCAAACGCCGAAGGAATAAAAACCGTTACGCGTTAACCTAATCCGTTGAGAGATCCCCCGGCTCTGCCGGGAGGCAGCAATGGTTTGATAGATCCGGGAATCTACAGGGAACGATCTCGCATGAGTTTGACCTACAAAGTCAGGTTTTTATCGTCGTTTAAAAGGCATACATTATCGGATTCGGAATCGGTATCGGGGTCGATATCGAAACCGACTGCGATCCCGATACCGATACCGACCCCGATAATGCTGTTCGTGCCGCATCGAGCGGCTCACATAATCAAGCCTCCGGCTCTGCCGGAGGTCCTATGACTTTTACAGCTTCATGTTACGCAGCCTGAGAGCGTTGCTGATCACCGAAATGGAACTGAATGTCATAGCCGCGCTGGCAATCATAGGATTCAGCAGTATTCCAAGAAACGGGAAAAGCACCCCACCCGCAACCGGTATTCCCAGGATATTATAGACAAATGCAAAAAAGAGATTCTGGCGAATATTCCTCATTGTCCCCCTGCTGAGCTTTCTCGCCCTCACCACCCCGCGAAGGTCTCCTTTGACAAGGGTAATACCGGCACTCTGAATGGCTACATCTGTTCCAGTACCCATTGCAATTCCAACATGAGCCAGTGCGAGAGCCGGCGCATCGTTTATGCCATCTCCAGCCATGGCTACAACCCTGCCCTCACCCTTCAGCGTTTTTATAACCTCGCCCTTCTGGTCCGGAGACACCTCCGCCTCAACCCGATCAATACCAAGGCTCCGTGCAACCTTTGCCGCCGTAGTCTTATTGTCACCCGTCAACATAACCAGGTTTATGCCTTGTTTATGCAGTTCCCGGATCGCTACCTCAGAGGAACGCTTTATCGGATCCGAAACACCCAACAGACCTGCAAGAATGTTATCGATCAGGACAAATACAACAGAATGTCCTTTCTGGCGCATATTTTCCGCGGCATGAGTGAAAGAACCGGCATCCACGCCCAGATGGTCCACCAGCTTACGGTTTCCGACGACTACATTGCTCCCTTCCACCGTTCCCTGGACCCCCCTGCCGGTAATTGAGGAGAATTCCGTTGCCCTGTGCAACGACAACCCGCGGATTTCAGCAGCGGACACGATTGCGGCCGCGAGGGGATGTTCGCTTCCTCTCTCCACACTTGCCGCCATGCTTAGCAGTTCCGACTCCGTCCAGACTCCTGTCGTAATGACAGATGTCAAACATGGTTTTCCCTCCGTCAGGGTTCCTGTCTTGTCTACAACCAGCGTATCCACCCTGCACAGCAATTCCAGTGCTTCTGCATTTTTGAGAAGTACTCCTGCCCGGGCGGCTCGTCCCGTACCTACCATAACGGACATCGGTGTCGCTAATCCCAGCGCACAGGGACAGGCGATGATAAGAACCGCCACCGCGTTGACCAACGCGTAAACCAATCGAGGCTCCGTACCGAAGGAAGCCCACAGAACAAAGGTTATCAGGGACGCCAGAATGACGGCAGGAACAAAATAGGAAGAGACCCTGTCGGCCAGCCGCTGGATAGGAGCCCTGCTTCGCTGCGCCTCACACACCATTTGAACGATACGGGCAAGAAGTGTATCGTTACCCACCTTTTCAGCCTGCATGACGAATGTCCCGTTTCCATTAACCGTTCCACCGGTAACCTTGCTTCCGCTCGACTTTTCAACGGGGATAGGCTCGCCGGTTACCATAGACTCGTCGATCGAACTGTGTCCTTCAAGTACAGAGCCGTCAACAGGGATTGTCTCTCCCGGGCGTACACGCAATCTGTCTCCGGGTTTTACCTTATCAAGCTGTATGTCCTCTTCCATCTTGTCGTCACGGAGGATGCGGGCGGTTTTGGGAGTGAGTGCGAGCAGAGCACGGATTGCGTCACCTGTCTTTCTGCGGGCACGGAGTTCTATTACCTGACCCAGTAATACCAATGTTATTATTACGGCGGATGCCTCGAAGTAAACCTCAGGAGTTCCATGCACTCCAATGAAGGATTCCGGTAAAGATCGTGGAAATAAAACAGCAATGACGCTATAGAAATACGCCGTCCCGGTACCGACTGCAATCAGCGTAAACATATTCAGGCTGCGATTCACAATCGATGCCCAGGCTCTCTGGAAAAAAGGCAAGCCAGCCCAAAGTACAACGGGGGAAGCCAGAACAAACTGAATCCAGACACTTCCTTTGAAACGCATTCCGAAAATCATTTCCCCCACCGCAATCAAAAGAACCGGGACAGTCAAGTACAAACCTACCCGTAATCTGCGGTTCATAAAATCAAGTTCGGGATTTTCGTCATCCTGCAGGGACACATTTTGTGGTTCCAGCGCCATTCCGCATTTCGGACAGAGACCGGCTGATTCACTTAATACTTCAGGATCCATGGGGCATGTATAAAACTTCGCACTCCCCTTTTCCGCAACCTGAGGTGATTTTCCTGCTGTTACATACAGTTCCGGATCCTGGCGGAATTTTTCCAGGCATCCCGGATTGCAGAAGTAATAGTTTTGTCCCTTGTATTCCCAACTAGCTGCAGCATGATCCGGTTCGAATGTCATACCGCATACCGGATCCTTCACTTTGCGACCGGGAAGCATATTGAGTGAGTCTTTTTCTTTATCCATAGGAATTCCGTTTGAAGTGGAGACCCCGGAATTTTTTTACTTTTTTTCAAAAACAAAAACCGACTTATTTTCCCCTCCGCGGAATCCGGAAGAAATCTGAATTACCTCCAGTACATCGTCTCCTTCCTTTAGAGACCATTCCTCGCTGCTTTTCATCTCCATGTCACGTCCGCCGAAACTGAACTTCACCACTGAAGTGATTTTGAGATTTCTTTCTTCCTCGTTTAGATTCGCAGTGGAAATTCTTTCCGCATTCATCATCCGCGATTTCATTTCCGAACCATCGAGGTGGATTTCTTCGCGGGAAATCAGGTCGTCGCCATATTCCGTCATGGAGTATTTCTTAACAAATACGACATCATCATCCTGCTCCACAATCATAAGGAAAGGCGGTTCTTCCCCCATCGTTGCACCATCCCTTGTTGTGCTTTCGCTTTCGTTCCTGATCCATTTTCCTGAAAAATCCACCGTAATCCTCTTCTCGAGCGGTAAAGGAGGCAAATCACACGCTTGACGGAAAGGATTCATCATCTCCTGGAAGGCAGGATCTTCCTGGCTTAACAATCTCGGGTCATTTCTCATTTCCTTTAGAGCTGCAATATTCGCCCGCACCATTCCCGACCATATGATCCAGGACGCCCATTTTGGTTGTGCATCAAGAACTTCCGGCGAAGGAGGTGTGCCCACTTCTCCAAGAATCAAGGGTTTCCCGTTCGATAAGGCGACAAGTCCATCATAATATTCCTGCTGGAAGTCACTGCCGTAAACATCCAAAGCTAGAATATCCAGGTAATCGTCTCCAGGATAATAGTTTGTGTATTTCCTGTAAGGTTCTGAAGGCCGGTCGACGCTCCAGACCCAAACCAGGTTGTTCAACTTGTGGTGGGTTACATAACGGTCGTAAATCATCCTGTAGATATCTGCTGTTCCATTCTCTCCTACTCGTCCGCCCCACCAGAACCAGTTTCCGTTCATTTCATGATACGGCCTCCAGAGCACAGGCACATTGGCATCCTGAAGCTGTTTCAGAAATTCTGCGATCTCATCTACCTGTGCCTCCCACTTTTTTCTCAAAGCAGTGCCGGGTGTCATCAGCTCTATGTATTGTTCCTCCGTCAACCGCCCCTGCACACTGGCCAGTTTATCGGGAGCGATTTCTACACCGGGGATCGGCTGAAATGTTACAGGTTCATCAGCCGTTGGAGGAACTGCATGCCAGCAAAGATTCACGACAGCGCCTTTTTTGTGCTGCCGGATCGCTTCTTTAACGATGTCGGGGCGGGCCAGGTAGGAGTCCTTGTCACCATCTTCGGCAAAACCGAAATCGGAACTCCACATAGCGGGCGTTTTCCCAACTTCCTTTGCATAGAAACGGGTGTTCCGATCGCGGGCATTGGGGAAATTGTGCTGCCCGGTCAATACATATTTGCCCGAAATCTTATGAAACAGTTCAATCAGAGCCCTAGCCTCCGATGTCGCATTGGGATTTGAAGGCTCAATCGCCAGGCCCATTCCGCAAGTTGCCGCAAAAACAGCTGCAGCGGCCACCGCACGAATTGCATTTTTAAGATTCATATCGTTCGATCCATGCTTGATTACGGAAATGTGAGAATTCTATGAATAAAATCCAGACATTGCAACCGGAGACATCTCACTGACGCCCTAATACAGCTTTATCCAACTGCTCACAAAGGACGGACGCATCGCAGAATTGCCTTCCGAAGCAGCGTTCCCAGACCGTAAAGCTCTCCATGCAAAGATATACAGGCACCTGCAAGTCTTCTTTCCGGATCCAGGAAACCATTTTCCCATAGATTTCTTCGCGGATGGGGCGAAAATATCGCAGTTTCCCGTGATGCCCCGGAACGAATTCACCGTAGGGAATTTTTGAGTCAGGGAAACGTTTTTTTACGACATCGATTAGATGAGGCGGGAAACGAAGAGCCCCGAGCGATATCCACGCCACTCCTGCAGGATCAACAGAACGGAAGATGTCTCTTACCGTTTCCCGATATTCGGATTCCCAGTCTGCATAGTGAATAATGGGATCGAAATGAAATCCTACTTTGTATCCCCACTTCTGGCATTGAAGGGCAGCTTCCAGACGTTCCTTCAATGGAGGGGATTTGTATTCCTCCGAAAAACAGACACGCTTCGAATTCACGGACCAGGAAACAACGGTATGGCCTCGATGGTCCAGGCCTTCCAGGTTGGCGATGCAGTCGGATTTCGTCTTAAGCTCCAGGTAACCGTTCGGCAACCCGGCAAAGAAAGGGACCAGACGGCGGGAAAAACCCGTTATCGGGTCCAGCGCAAGGGAGTCGGATAATTCACCTGTCCCGATCCGGAATATCTTTTGAGGAGAACGCTTCAGTGTACGCTCAACCTCTTTCAACAAATCATCAAAATTCGTGCAAGCCACCAGGGCCCCGCCGCTCAGGTAAGATTGCAGAACGCAATAGGTGCATTCCAGGTGGCAGTTCCAGACACAACTGACAATATAATAATTGCAGCAGATATCCGCCCCCGACCCCTGACAGCGTTTCAGGAAATTTCCAGGATAGCGCATCAGTATCAGTGTGTTTCTGTCCTGAAGCGGTGCTTCAATTCCGACCGACTGCTCCGTACACCGGATATCCGAACTCTTAACTGTTCTGATTTCGATACCCGGCAGCCGTTCGAGTATTCCGGATGTAATGTCGTCCTGCCAGGACTCCTCCTGGACCAGAATCCGTTCGGGAACGTATGGATCCATTGTGTTATTCTTCTCTGCGGCTGCAGCCGATCGGTTGCATTTAAAGGATACCCTTACATTGAATTTTCAATCTTCAATCTATTTGAAACAACCGGTCCAATTCCGGCTTGCGGGAGGCTTCGAACAGTTCAGCGGCTAGTTTGCGGAAGCGTTCGGCGTCGTGAGCATTGAACTCGACATACAGATCGGGCGTTTCAAAATAGGGATCGGGCGTAATCCGCACCGATCCGGGCAGACCCAGGGATTGTTTCCGTTCCATAAACAGTTTCTCAGCCTGCGCTACTCTCGGAAACCGTAATCGGTAAAGAATCGCATACATCTTCTCCCCGCGCTGAGCGGGAGACAATCGGGGATTGTTTAAAACCTCCCGGACCTGCGGATCTTCAAGCGCTTTCCCGGGTTCCGCACCGGCTATTGCAGCCAGATCATCCAGCAATCTGAAAATTTTTCTCTGGAGGCTGGAGCTCAAATGAATTTTCGCAAGCGATGATGCAATGATTTCCCGGGAAGTGGAAGAAACCGTCGAAAGGTACTCCATACTGGCCTGCGTCAACCGCCCCTCTTTGAAATGCCCTCGAAAATCGGGATGAGATTCGTGCAGCACCATATGGGCGCGCAAGACCTGTTTATGAGGTTTCAGATCCATTCGTGCAAGATAGATTCGAATCAACATCCGGTCGGAAACACCGAAGTCATTCTTCAGTTTATAAAGGACACGCGCCTTTTCCAGAGGATCCAACTGCCGATGTGAAAGATTGTCCCAGAGGGCAAGATCAAAAAAATCCAGGGAACCTGAAGATCCGCTCTCTAAAATCCGGGCAAAAACAGTGGGTGTGTTCAGTTGTCGCAGGGCGTTCAGGCGCCGGAAACCGCATACGATTCTATAGGATTGATCCGATTTCAGAAGAACAACGGGATTCAGCTGCCCGATTCTGCGAATGGATTCGTTCAGCGGAGCGGAAATTACCTCTTCACTAATTCTGAACGTCTCATTTTCAAAATCAATTTCTTTAATCGATATCTCTTGGCAAATCATGCCGGAAGCATAACGAAACAGGTGCAGGATCTACAACAGGCATATGCATTTTCATTTATTGTCTCCATGCATAAACCTTCCCATGCAATGGATCTGTAAACTCGATTCTATTGCAGATCGCGGATCCGAACCTCGATCTCCTTCTCGTTCTTCAACAATTCAACCAGTTTGGCCGTATCCGTATTTCCGAAATGGTACGGGTAAAGCACCTTCGGTTTCATGGCTTTGGCCGCATCTGCAACCTGTTCGGGCGTCATTGTAAACGGGAGATTCATAGGGAGGAACGCCACATCGATCCCCTTCAGTTCCTTCATTTCTGGAACGTTTTCGGTATCCCCGGCAACATAGACGCGCGTGTCTGCAAACGTCAGGATATAGCCGTTGCCGTTTCCCTTCGGGTGAAACTGCTTTTCCGGATTGTAGGCCGGAACAGCTTCGACGGCAATACCCGCAAGGGTTTGTGTGTCGCCGTTTTTCATGACGATGGCGCCGGAAATTGATTTGGCCGATGCTGCATTGCAGGCTATCACAGTGTTTGTGGTACGCGCAGCATCGATTGCTTTTGCGTCCAGGTGATCCCCATGTTCGTGGGTCACCAATACCAGGTCCGCTTTGGGAAGCGTAGTATAATCAGCATACATCGATACCGGATCTATATGGATGACCTTTGCGGCATAGGAAAGCATAAGCGTTCCATGGCCGATGAAGGTGATTCTCAAGTCATCGCCCGAGGTTTTGATAACGTCTTCCTGGAACTTCTTCTGACCATACACGACCGATGCAGTCATAATTGCCCCCAGTAGAATAGTAAGAAAGCACCGAAAAATTTTATTATCTTTCATTTTCTCTCCCCCCTGAATCTCCTGTATTAACACATCCACCGCGCATGAACCAACATAATTTGGGGACAGACCACGCTAATTACAGTTTTGTTTACACTTAACCTAAATATTGAACAATCAATGAGATTGCGCGGTCCGGCCCTGATGCCTGTTATTTCAAAATCTCCATGGCCAGGGGAACGGTGTCGTCCGGTTTCACCCTATACCACGCCTGAATCACTCTGGCTTTTTCATCAATAAGGAAAGAGGATCGGATGATTCCTTCATATTTCTTTCCGTACATCGACTTTTGGCCCCAGGCCCCGTAAGCCTTGGCAACCTTGTTGTCCGGATCCGACAAAAGGGGAAATCCCAGTTTGTACTTGAGATCAAACTTCATCTGCTTATCGGAAAGATCCGGGCTGATCCCAACAGCTGCGACACCAAGTTTTTTCAGGTCCTTCAAGGAAGTACTTACACTGCATGCCTGCCTGGTGCAGCCGGAAGTACCCGCTTTCGGATAGAAAAATACGAGCAACTTCTTTTCCTTAAAATCGGACAGTCTGACTTTCTTTCCGTCCTGATCCATAAGCGCAAAAGAGGGCGCCTTGCTTCCCGGTTCGAGTTCCGCCATATTCCTTCCTCCCCATCGTTTTATCAGTACTCTGATTTTACCGCAATCAAACAAAATGAGTCGAGCTAACAGCCAGTTTCTAAAGAAGGCGGACGGAATCGATCGTCAGGCTGACGGCTCCGAAATCCTCCTCAACAAGTCCGGAGAGCACATAGGGGCGGGACCGGTTCATCATGTGGCAAAACCGCGCATACGCTTGAGGGAAAAACGTTGTTTCGTACAGCGCACTGGTGTCTTCGAAGCTGATGAACTCCATCGGCTCATCCTGCCGGGTTGAAACGACCTTTCCCGTTACCCACCACCCCACGGTGGTGATCCGTTTTCCCACATGCCTGTGAAGATCAGCACCTCTTGTATACCTCAGTGTTGAAAGCCGCTCAGCATACAACGACAACGGGTGGCGGCTGATCAGAAAATCCAGGGTCTCCAGTTCATGTTCCAGGATAGTACGTGCACTGTAGCGGGGCACCCGTGGAGGGGCAACAGGCTCCATATCCTGAAAAAGCGTACGGATTGCCGGATGACGCGAGGAACGCGTCTCGTGCTGCGCCAGGGCTTTCCAGATCATTTCCGGCCGCGTCGCGCGTCCGGAAATGCTGTCGCACGCACCGGCTTTGACCAGAATCTTCACATCCGCTATATCCAGCCGCACACGACGAAGAAAATCATCGAACGAGGCATACGGCCCGTTTCGACGCTCCTCTATAATCGCCTGCAGCGCCGTCGCCCGCAGCCCTTTCAACTGCATCAGGCCTACCCGGATCGTTTTGCCTTTCCCCCAGTATTCCCGGCGGCTTGCATTCACGTCCGGCAGCAGCACCCGCAATCCCATGCGGCGAGCCTCGGAAATATAGGCAAACGCCGAATAATAGCCGCCCCGATTGGTAAGCACCGCCGCCATAAACTCGGCCGGGTAATGCGCGCGCAAATAGCAGGACTTGTAGGAAACCAGTGCGTAGGAAGCGGAATGCGGCTTGCAGAAGGAATATCCCGAAAAACTCATGATCATGTCCCAGACTTCCTCGGAAACTTCCCCTGAAATCCCGCGGCTTGAAGCCCCGGAAAAGAACATTTCCCTGTAATCATCCAGCCGCCGCCCGGTACGCTTTTTCGATATGATTTTCCGCAGCAGATCGGCATCCGCCGCACTGAATCCCGCCATGGCCATGGCAATCTTAGAAACATCCTCCTGGTAGACCATAATGCCGTAGGTTTCGTGCAACACCTCGTCCAGGATGGGATGAAGGGATTGATATTCCCCGCCCCGTAGGCGCCGCACGTATTCGCGAATGTATCGGTTGGCTGCGGGACGAATGATTGAGCTGTGAATCACGAGGTGATCGAAATCGCCGGTACCGCACTTTTTCTGCAACTGCCGCATCGAAGGCGATTCCACGTAGAACACGCCCATCGTATCCCCCCTGCGCATGAAATCCCTGGTTCTGGAATCCACGGTAGGATCCCACCGCTCGTAGTCGATATCCGTCCCGTAATTTTCCCGGATCGCAGACAGAACATCCCGGATTACGGCCAGTGAGCGGTTCCCCAGAAGGTCGATCTTGATCAAACCGGCATCCTCCGCCTGGTCCTTCTCCCACTGCACGATCGGAACTCCCTTGGGAGCGGGTTCCACCGGAACGTACCGGTCTACACGGTCGGGAACCACGACAATGCCGCCGCAGTGCACGGATACGTGACGCGGATACCCCTCCAGTTTCGTCGCCAGGCGCACAATCTCCGGCCAGGGAGGCTTCAGATCCATGTCCTTGTACACGGGGTGGTGTTTGATGGAATCTTCCAGTTGACTCAAGCGCCAGAAATACCCCATGCGCTCCGTCACCGACTTGATCTCCTGTTCGGGGAGCCCGTACACCTTTGCCACTTCCCTCACGGCCGCCCGCACACGGAATCCAACGTGGTTGGAAATCATGGCGACCCTGTCCGATCCATACTTGCGGAAAACGTAGTCGAACACGCCGTCGCGTTCATCCCAGGGAAAATCGATATCGATGTCGGGGGGGTCCATCCTCCCTTCATTGAGGAAACGCTCGAAGAAAAGATTGTGCGTGATCGGCTCCACATGGGTGATCCCGAGACAGTACGACACCAGGCTTGCAGCCGCCGACCCGCGGCCGCAGGTCCGGGCCGACTGCCGGACGATATCCCGGACGACCAGAAAATAGGTTGCAAAACCTTTGTCCTTGATAATCTCGAGTTCGTGCCCCAGACGTTTTAGCACGGAATCGGAAAGTTCGCCATACCTCCACTCGGCGCCGCGATAGCACTCCTCCCTCAGGTACTCGAAAGCGTCCACTCCTTCGGGCGGGGTGTAAGATGGAAATACAAGACCGCCTAAATCCAGATCCCCGGAGCATTCGGACGCAATGCGCTCCGCATTTTCCAAAGCCCCGGGAACATGGGGATACCGGCGCGCCATTTCCGCCTCCGGTTTCAGCCAGCGATCCTCACCCGCCAGTTCTTCCGGCGGGAGGCGCGACAGGCAGGTGTTCAGATCGATCGCGCGCAGCAGCCGGTGGAGGGGAAAACCGGACGGATCGACAAAGTACACATCGTTGGTCGCCACCGGAGGAATCCCGCTGCGGCGAGAGAAATCGAGCAGCGGCGGTTCCGTCCCGGGATCATTTAATTCCACATAGATCTGAGACGTCCCGTTCTGACGACCGAGCGCACACAGCAGCGGGACCTGTCAGGCAGAAACCCGTTTCGGACAGGCGGCGGGAGATAATCCGGCAAAGAGTCTCATACCCCCGCCGGTTGCGCGCCAGGACAACGGCACGTTCTGTTTCCGTCCGCAATTCCGATCCCACAATCGGCCGCAGCCCGCGCTCTTGTGCATACTGGAGAAACCAGACAAGACCGTAAACACCGTTCGTGTCAGTCAAGGCCATCGCGGGCATGCCGCGGAGCAGAGCCGCATCGACCAGGGCTTCAATCCTGCTTGCGCCACGGCAGAACGAATAGTTGGAATGAACGTGCAGATGAACAAACATAGTTTAGAGTTCTAAGTTCTGAGTTCTGAGTTCTGGGTTCGTTTTCCCTCTATAAAATGCGTCCCGGTGGTGGATATCCTCAGGAAATAAAAACACAACGCAAAGACGCCAAGGCGCAAGGACGCAAAAATATATTCATAACGTCTTTGCACTTTTGCATCCTTGCGTTAAGCGGCTCGCCCCTACGCAACATGAACGACCGCCTTTTCTCCGTACCGGCGGCGCAGGGTGTCGAGAGCACGTTCGAGTTTTGCACGCCGTTCGGGCACGGGATCGGCAAACAGTTCCATCTGGACCGATCCTGAGGAAAGGTCGGTCAACCGAAGCTGCCACGGACAATTCCATCCGCCCGGCTCGCTTTTCCCCTTCGCGCAGCCTTCTGGAGGCACGCTCGCAGACTTCGCGCAGCATTCTTTTCAAGAGGTCAATGTCGTTACTGTCTTCAGGAAGCACACTCGACTCCTCCACCGCTGGAACCGCACGCATCGGATAAACCGGAGTCCGGTCTATTCCCCGTGCGTGCTGGTAGAGCGCAAACCCAAGCCGCCCGAATGCCAGAGCGAGGTGTTCCATCTTCATCGCCGCAACATCGCGAATAATACGGAGATTCAGATCCGCAAGCTGCGCCTCCGTTTGAGGCCCGACGCCGGGAAGCAGGCGCACCGGCAGAGGCGACAGAAAAGAAGGTTCGTTCCCGTGGGGAACATCCTGCAACCCGTCAGGCTGAATCACCTCGGAAGCAATCCGGCTGACCATCTTATTGGAAGCGATCCCGAGCGAAGCATCCAGGTGAAGCTGCCGGCGGATCTCTTTCTGGGCTTTCCATGCCGTATCCCGCGGCGGACCGAGAAGCCGGCCGGTCCCCGTAACGTCCAGATAGGCATGACTGTAGCCCGATGGCTCAAGAAGCGGCGAAAAGCCTGCCAGGACCCGAAAGATTGCGCGGGAAGCACGGAGATATAGAGGCTCGTTGGGAGGCAGAACAATCGCATGCCGGCAGTAGCGAATTGCCCTGGAAAGCGCCATTCCCGGTCTGATGCCCGCAGCCCGGGCTTCGGAGGACAACGCAGTCACAATGGAACGGGCCGCATTCCGGTGCGCTACCACAACCGGCCGCGCGCGTAGATCGGGATGGATCACCCGCTCCACAGCTACGGGGAAATTCGTCACCGTCATGTAGATGATTTCGCGTTCCATCTTGTTTGCGTTTCCCGTTTCCGGTTTCCCGTTGCCCGTTGAAGGCACAAAGAACTGCATAACGCAAAGCCGCCAAGGCGCAAGGACGCAAAAAATATGTTCATAGCACCTTTGCAACTTTGCGTCCTTGCGTTAAGCCGTTCTTTGTGTCTTCGCGTTCAGGCAGGGTTCATTCTTTCATCTCCCCAGTTCTTCGATCAGCATGCGGGCGTTGACGACAGCCTGACCCCGCCAGTGGTTGCCGAAAAAAACGAGCACCCGCTCGCTCTCCTCCTCCAGGCGCCGGATCTCTGCAACGGCGGCCGCAAGTTCCGCCCGGCTGTACACGTAATCGTGCTGCGCCGACCCGTCCCCCTTGATCCAACGGGAACGGTTTCTTCCCTGGAAGCGGACATACGCCAGGTCCGAGGTCGCGCAGAAAAAAGTCTTTTCCGCCAGTCGCTCCCCGCCGTCTACACAGGCAAGTGCGATGCGCGCCGCCGCCAGGTGCTTCGCCGCCCGGGAAGCAAGCCAGTCGGGACAGCCGAACTCCGCTATCAACGGAATGCCTTCGAGGGAATCCCGGATCCTGCACAACCGATCAAAGTTGTCCCGGATGAAACTGAACTCTGCAGGAAACTGCAGTAGAGCCCCCGCCAACTGGTCGGCCTCTTTCAACGGCCACAGCGATGCCGCAAACCGGCGGGCCAGTTCCGGGTTGTCCGGATGCTCTTCCGACAGACGAAAAGGAGCGCGGAAAACAAACTGGAAATTCCCGCCGGTTTCTTCGGCAAGTTCCTGAATCACAAAGGTTTCCGGTACTCTATAGTATGTCAGACCGAGTTCGCAGCAGCCGAACCTGCCGGCGTAATACCGCAGCCACGATTTTGAATCGAGGCTGCCGGGATAAAACACCGAGACCCATTCCCGGTACTGGAATCCGCTTGTTCCTACGACGATCATAGGTACACAATAGGTGAAGAAAAGGTGAAAATCAAGCAGAAAAGATAATTTGGAAGTATTCAAAATCCACAAATCTTTAACGCTAAGACGCAAGGACGCAAAGACGCAAAAAATATATTTATAGTGTCTTTGCAGCTTAAACTGCTTGGATGCCCGAAGTATTAAAACTTAATAATTCCATATCCTGCACGAAGGGTTTCCGTTATATACGCTGAGCCGACCATGAACACGCATCGATTCTGCTGAAACTTCATTCCTGTTTTTATCTGTACCTTGCTCTGCACTGTAAGAATAAACAGCCACTGCAAGAAGGATCAACGCGATTAGAACTGTCTTGGACTTCATTTTTTCTCTCCGAAATCCTTACCCCGGTCAAGTTTCTGTCGCGAAATTCATATCATCATATTTCGTAAATCGGGAACGTCCTTGGAGTGCGGCAGCTTGCTGCCGCCTTGATTCGGCATGTATGTACCGAAGGCGGCAGCAAGCTGCCGCACTTATAGTAGGTCTGAGGCTGGAAAGCCGAAGATCACTCTCCAGCTATATAGAGAGTTATGGGCCTATCGCTTCAATTGCAGTTGTTGCAGAATGAAGCATAGGAACACGCATCGCCTTGCTACGAATTGCTGCCGCAGATCGTCAGACGATTTCTTGGAGACTTTCGAGCAAGACGATGCGCTTTGGTCCAACAACGAATACTCAGTTGTTGTCCACCCATGACTTGACTATAAGGCTTTCGCAGGACCAAAGCCAGCGTGTTCTCAATTTTTCTAAGGAGGACACTTATGAGTACCAAACAACCTGAACTTGCAGCATTTATCGGACTGGATTGGGCTGACGAAAGGCATGCCGTCTGTTTACGTGTAGCCGAGACAAATAAAATACGAACGTTTTCTATTGAACAGCAACCGGAAAAACTTCACGCATGGCTGTCCAGCCTCCGCGAGAAGTTCAACAACCGGAAGATAGGCATTGCGGTTGAAAAATCAAGGGGTGGTCTCATATATGCACTGATGGAGTATGACTTTTTGATTCTTTACCCGATTAATCCTAAATCCCTAGCTAAATATCGGGAATCTGCCTGTATAAGCGGCGCCAAAGATGATCCCTCCGATGCAGAGCTTCTCATGGATCTGATCTATCGTCACAGAGAACGATACAGGCCATGGTCGCCTGACACAACGCAGACACGTACGATTCAATTGCTTTGTGAATACCGCCGTAAGGTTGTAGGCGACAAGATTGCCTTAACCAATCGCCTTGAAGCCACTCTGAAAGGATACTTTCCCCAGGCTTTGGATTGGGCCGGAGCCCTTGATACGGTACAAGCATGTGACTTTCTTACAAAGTGGCCTTCACTTCAGGCAATACAGAAAGCCAGGGCTGCAAGCATCAGGAAGTTCTATATGGATCATAGTTGCCGCAGAGCGGATGTCATTGAGCGACGACTTAAATCAATTCGCAGTGCCCAGTTGTTAACAGATGATGAGGCCGTCACTCACGCTTCGATCCTGATGGTACAGACAACGGTAAATGCTCTGCGTCCGGTTATCGCTTCTATAAAACGCTTCAATGACGATATAGCAGAAGTCTTTCAGCAGCATCCGGACCGGGAGTTGTATGAAAGCTTTCCCGGGGCTGGAGAAGTGATGGAGCCCAGACTCCTGGCTGCGATGGGATCCGACAGGGAGCGTTTTGGTTCAGCCGATGAAGTACAAACGTTTTCAGGCATAGCACCGGTAACAAAAAGAAGTGGGAAAATACACTACGTACATCGTCGATATGCTTGCCCCAGGTTCATTCGGCAAACGTTTCATGAGTGGGCTCGCCTCACTCTAAAAGAATCCATTTGGGCTCGTGCCTATTATGAACATCAGAGATCGATCGGTAAACGTCACAATACTGCTATCAGAGCGCTTGCTTTCAAATGGATCCGTATTAAGAAGAAGCAAACCGGCTTGGGCTGTCCGGGCCGGCCTGGCAGTTGAAGCGGCTTAATTTTTATTGACAGACAACCTCAGTTGTCTCCAAGGATGTTGTCGTTCAATTGAAATCCCTTTATAAAAGTAGGAAAACCGGTAGTATCTCGGAACTCCCAAATTAAAAGAAAACCTGAATTTTAGTGTGAAGCTATTTCTGAGTCGGCATACTAGCCAACCATATCCGCCGACCTGCAAATCCAATTTTTAAGAAATACCTGAGTGATAGGCCCATGTTTACTGTTCAGGCGTTTCCTTCGAGGCCGATTTCTTTGGCCACGGTGCGCATTCCCATGATGGTGTCGGTTATGAGCTGTGAAAGATCCACGCCGAGGAGCGCGGCGCCTTTTTCTATCACCTCGCGGTTTACGCCCGCAGCGAACCGTTTGTCCTTCCATTTCTTTTTCACCGATTTGGCTTCCATGTCCAGAATGCTTCGGGAAGGCCGCACCAGGGCGGATGTGGTTACCAGTCCCGTGAGTTCGTCGACTGCATACAGGGTTTTTTCCAGGAGGCTCCGCGGCTCAACGTCCGAGCACAGGCCCCAGCCGTGGCTGACGACCGCCCGGATATACTCCTCCGGCCATCCGGCCTCGCGAAGCAGCTCGGGGCTTTTCCGGCAATGCTCCTCGGGGAATTGCTCGTAGTCCAGGTCGTGGACCAAGCCGATGACGCCCCATTTCTCTTCGTCCTCGCCCTGTTTTCTCGCCATGTAGCGCATGACGGCTTCGACCGCGAGCGCATGCTTTATGAGACCGTCATTCGAGTTGTACCGGCGGAGAAGATCGAAGGCTTCCTGTCTTGTAGGGATTTTTATTTCCATAACCGGGAGTATATCCATTGTGAGGATGGAGAGCAAGGAGTGCCGCCCCTCCCGCCTTCGCCCTCTGGGATTCGGCCAAGCTTCCGGCGTAGCATAGCCGAAGCGGAGCTTCGGCTATGCTATGCCGGACAAGAGCTGCCGCAAAGACTCCAAGGATTAGGGAGAACCTTTTAGGTAGTTGTATCGTATTAACATATTCCGCATAATAGCCTCTTTTTAAGGTTTGAATCAGACGAGGGAAATGTATTTTGTTGAAACTTAATCAGCCGAATAGGTCTCCTATATAAATATGGCCCGATCCAGAAAACAGACATTGATTATATTTGGGGGAGCATTCGGCGTTTCCTTCGGCTCCATCTGGTCGCACAAACTGCGATCCTTCCTTACATTACTAGGAATCATTATCGGGGTGGCGTCCGTCGTCTCGGTCGGCGCCGCTATCGAGGGATTGAGAAGTTATGTGACCGACAGCCTGGAAGAAGTCCTGGGCAGCAATACCATGGTTGTCGCCCGGATTCTCGGGATTAATATCTCCTATGAAGAGTATATGGAGATGCTCAGGAAGCACAAGCCCATCCGCCTGGAGGATATGAACGCGGTCCAGGAATTGTGCGGCGACTGTGAAGCCATTTCGCCCGCTATGGACCGGAACGACGACGTGAAAAGAGGAAGCCGGATTTACGAGCAGGCCAGGATCACCGGTACTAATGAAGACCTGGTCAAAATCCAGAAAATCGACCTTGAAGAAGGGCGTTTTTTATCCGCTTTTGATGTAACCCGTACCGTCGATAGCGCGGTTATCGGGACCGACATCCGTGATGAGCTGTTCGGACCCGTCGATCCTATCGGGAAAACGATACGAATCGGCGGCGACAAATTTACCGTAATCGGGATAGAGGCGAAAAAGGGGAGCAACCTGATTGGAGGTTCCACGGACAACCTTATTTATATTCCATACACGTCGTATATGAAGAAATACGGGGCGCGCCTTGAGATCGCGTTCCGTGTGAAATCCCCCTCGAAGGAAACCTTTTTCTATACCAGGGATGAAGTGCGTCAAATTCTGAGGGCGCGCCACAAACTGAGGCCGAACCAGGACGACGATTTCAGTCTCCTGGCGCTGACCGACATACAGGAGGAGATAGACGCTTTCATCGCTGTGCTAACGGTGGTTATCATACCGGTCATTGCCATCTCGATGCTTATCGCGGCTATTGTCGTTATGAATATCATGCTGGTAATCGTAACGGAGAGGACCGTGGAAATCGGTATGCGCAAGGCGCTGGGAGCCAGGAGAAAGGATATCCTTCTGCAGTTCCTGGTGGAATCGGCGCTTCTGGCTACCATTGGAGGCATTATCGGCGTGCTGATAGCCTACCTTGTAAGTTTCATCATTGTCGCCTACACCCCTGTTCCGATGTTTATTACGCTGACTTACATCATTGTTGCCGTGCTGTCCTCGGGTGGGATCGGCGTAGTTTCCGGCATATACCCGGCATTCAAGGCATCCAAGCTCGATCCGATTGTGGCCCTGATGAGAGAGTGAAAGGGTGGAATGGTTGTTTCAAAGGCGGTTATGGAGATACGCGACCTTTTCCACCTGTGATGGGATCCGATGATTTATTACAAAGAAAATCTGACCATGGCTCTGGACACAATCCTGGAGCACAAAATCCGCTCCTTTCTGACGGTTTTGGGGATTATTGTCGGAATCGTAACGGTTGTTTTAATCTCTTCCATTTTAACGGGCGCGAGGGAAGCACTTGTAACCCAGGTAGAGGATTACGGAATTAACAATGTCTACGCGTTCCATATGGAAATGGGAATGAGTCGTGGACGCAGGACTGATGAGGAAAGGAAACGAAAGCCGCTGACTGTCGCGGACGCGATGGCCATAAAAGAACTGTGCCCGTCTGTGAACGATGTAAGCTGGCAGGAGATGCCGTTCGGAACCCGGATAAATATTTCTTATAAGGGGAACAGCCTGCGAAGCTTCGAATTCTTGGGTACGCCGTACAACTACGGATCTGTCGCCAATATCAAGCTCGACAGGGGCCGGTTTTTCACGCAGGCTGAAGATGCGCATCGCATGTCCGTTGCCGTAATCGGGCCGGATGCCGCGGAGGCCATGTTTGCCGAAGCGGATCCGATCGGCAAGAGGATACTGATCAACGGCCGTCTGTTCAGGATCCTGGGCATAACGGAAAAAAGCAAAACCAGCATGATATTGGGGGAGGGAGACAGTACCATTATCATTCCCTATCGCACGTTTCAGAAGATGTTTCCCTGGATCGATATGCGCGTCCTCTTCATTCAGGCCCATGACGGATTAAGGGAGAAAGCCCTGGAGGAGGTTGAAAGCCTTCTGCGCATCCGGCGTCGGGTCAAGCCTTCCGAAGACAATAATTTTGCCCTGACAACTTCCGACCGGTTCATCCAGGAATTCGACTCGATGACGAGCGTTGTGGCCATCTGCGTCGTTGCCATTTCAAGCATCGGTTTGCTGGTCGGCGGCATCGGGGTGATGAATATCATGCTGGTATCAGTCACGGAAAGAACCAGGGAAATCGGGGTGCGGAAAGCGATTGGCGCCACCCGGAAGGATATTGTTTTCCAGTTCCTTCTGGAGGCGATGACCCTTACCGGGATTGGGGGAATCCTGGGCATTATCCTGGCCCTGGGGGGGAGTTTCCTGATAAAGGTCTTTTTGCCTTCATTACCCTCTTTGATTCCGACGTGGTCCGTTTTTGCCGCCTTGACTGTTTCAGTCGTTATCGGGCTTGTTTTCGGCGTCTGGCCCGCGCGAAAAGCGTCTCGTCTCGATCCGATCGAAGCCCTCCGGTACGAATAAACTGGTTTGGGTGAGTTTGAGCTTCGGCTAGCGAAGCCGGACAAGAGCTGCCGCTCTGTAATGCGGCTATCGATAGAAAGCTGGGGGAGGGAGATTGTATGGCCACTATAAAGCAATTGAATGGATGGGGGGAGGAGATGGAAAAGCTGCTGCGGCTGCAAACGTCTCCCGTAGCCGTGAAAATGCTCTCATCGGAGGCGGAAATTCCGAAGGACACCGTCAGGCCGAAGAAGGACCGGAACAAGCATTACGCCCAGTGCCAGGTATTCAGCCTTTCGCGCAGGAACAGGATAACCGTGGCCATGCTCAAGGAGGACAACTGGTGCCTGGGCCCCCTGATCGCCTACGGGCTCGTCGAAGCCAAAGACCTTCCTCCCGTCAATCCCGCGATGCAGTATAAAAAGTTTGAATACGGCAAATATGTCGGGATACTGACGGCCCCGCTCTCATCGGCCGTGTTCGAGCCGGACCTCGTCCTGGTCTATTCGGACACAAACCAGTTGAGAAACATGCTCCTGTCGCTGAAGGAGGAGGAAAAGCCGCGGGTGAAAACCAATCTTTTTCCCATCTCCTGCGCCTTTTCCGTCACGAATCCGATACTGGACAACGAGTACTGGGTCAACCTGCCCGATCCGGGCGAATATGCCAGGGCGCTGACGCAGCCCGGGGAGATGATCTTTTCCATTCCTGGCCCGAAACTGGCCGAATTCATGGAAGGGTTGAGGACATTCTTCAGGGAATCCTTTTTCGCGAATGAGCAGATGATGATGGAATCGGATTTCTCCCAACCGGAGATCTACAGGAAGCTGTTTGAAGAATGGGGACTTGAACATAGTTAACAGTTAATAGTTAACAGTTAATAGTTCTGGGTGATGCTTGCAGGGGCGAACCTTGTGTTCGCCCGTCAAATCTAACTTCTAAATGCAGGATAATTTTATCGTTGAAGACATGCATTGTGGATTGTTTGACGGACCTGTACTTGTTGATCCTGTAACGGTTCTCCTCTGACTCGAAGGCCTTCCGGATCCTTATCCATAGACCCAGTTCATTTAACGCCTGTGGGGCTGTCAACACATAGGACTTCCGTTGAAGCCTTTCCCTGTCTCAGTACAGGGAAACTGGATCTGCGCCGTGTCCGGAAAATTTCCGTGTCGCAATCCGTGCAGACAGGCTGAAGGCAGCGGCGGCGGAAATGCGGATGAGTGTTCAAAAGCAATCAAGGTTTGGAACAGGATGTTTCGATCATAGTAACCTGAATCGGTCGCAACTTATCCCGCTCGGCTGGGGTATTCTTCTCTTTTCATTTCATAATCTCATTGGACCTAACGGCGCGGCTGAGGCGCGCTGTCAAGCATCACCTCCAGCCAGCCTGTTCGACGGCTTCCTTGCCACAAGCTTGTTGATTGGGTACGTGTGCGGAGGGCTCCCTGGATGCTCATCCTGAATAGTGTAGCTCTTTTGCAGCACAACTTCCCAGTCCGAGTACATCGAGAACACCTCCTTCTCCCGGAAAAGACCGAGGCAGAACTCTTTCAGATCATCTGGAGGTGGAAGCGTATCCGTGAAAACGACGACAACATTGAAGCCCCCAGGCTTGGTGTATGCCTTGAAACGGGGAATCAGTTGCTGCCAGGATTCCCGTTCTACAAGGTGGAGACAACCGTGAGATACGATCAGGTCAAACAAACCCGGGAATTGGTAGGTGCGCATGTCTGCGACCTCTGAGCGTATGTCAATTCGCCTCTCTCTGGCCAGGGCGTTGAGCTTGCTTATGCCCGCCTCCGAAATGTCCACGGCTGTCACTCTGAAACCGCACTCAGCCAGGAAGAGCGCGTTACGGCCTTCGCCGCACCCCAGGTCGAGCACCCTGGCTGCTGGGGGCAGTTGCGAGGCGACCTCACGAATTTCTTCACTCGGCGCGCCGCCGCGGATCGCCGGCGTATCCAGATCCGCATATGCCTTCTCCCAAAACGGTTGGGACATGAATTTTTCCCTTCGTCGAACGTATCAGCGCTGAGCCGCGGGTGCTATTGGTCGCTCCTTGCTCCAGATCTCTTCGCGCCCGACGGCTTTAGCGCGTTGTTAGCACGCAAGAATTCTTCAATTGCAGAACGTGTCTCCTTTCCGTGCGTCAGTGTAAACGAGTGTCCCGCATTCTTCAGTGTGATTCCTGGCTCGGAACATGTGGGAGGGATAATCCTATCCTTGTCCGCATTGATCGAAAGAACCGGGCAATTCAGATTCTTGGCCCCGCCCCAACCCATTACCATGGCTCCGAAAGCTTGCAAATGATGGCGCGGACAATCGGCAGCCATCTCAATCATGCAGGTTTCGGCCTCCGGTGTTAGCGGAGAAAACCTCCACCTCACTAGTGGTTTCCATGATCGAAACCGGAGCAGGAAGTCGGGAACGAATGGAGAAAGTCGTTCTATCCAACGATATGACCATGGCAACCTTTCGGGATGGATGCAGCTGCCGAGCAATACCAAAGCCGTGACCGGCTGTTGTTGTGCGATTTCCGCAGCTATCATCCCTCCAAAGGAGGCGCCGCCAACGATGTCGTCGGATTGGATTCGGAGATCGCTGCTGATTCTACGGGCGTAGGCCGATAAGGATTCCCCGGAAATCGGCTCTATATAGTCCGGGGTCAGCATTTCCACCTCCGGGATTCTGATTGGGCTCAAAAGACGGTGATCTCCTCCGAGACCAGTGAATAGGATGAATCGTCTTTTTCCCATATCGTACTAACGTTTGAGCTCAGCGGCGGGCTGCGAAGCGTACCGACCGCTGAAGTGATTCGTTAGGCGACATTTAGCGTCTTAATGCTCGCAAAATCATCCCTGAGCAGTTGTTCTGCATCCCAAAGATCAACACTACGCTGAGCCTTGAGCCAATATTCGGGTGAGTTTCCAAATAGCTTCCCCAATCGTAGCGCCATACGTCCAAATGGCATCTGCGGGAAACTCACCGTACCCCAATTAGGCAACAGAAGCTAAAATAGAACAGGATTCAGATTGATCAGTTTAAACCTGCCATAGAAAGATTATTGAAAGAATTAGTTAATTGATGAAAACAAAAAAATGCTAAGCTTGATCCTTCAGAAGCGGCACAGAAATCATACTTAAATATTTATCAAAACAGAGTTTTATTCTTCTTCTCTACTCGCAAACGATACTGATTGTGTTTACATTTTCAACATGAATTAAGGTTGTCGGCTTTGTCGGACAATAACAGTTTGTTTTTCAACAAGCAACAGCGACTATCATTCGATTGCATTAACGGAGGGGATGATGGCAATATCTAAAAAGAAATCCGTGACAAACAGACGGGAATTTCTGGCCGGAGCGGGTACAGCTTTATCCATTGGTGCGATTGCCGGACTCACGGGCTGTGAATATCTGGCAGATACTTCGATAGTGACAATTCCGGCTAACGGAAGGATCAAACACAATCCTTCTGTCTGCACGGGTTGCGGTGTCTGCAGCCTCATGTGTTCGCTTTATCATGAGAAAGTAGTCCATATCTCTCTGTCCAGATCGGAACTTGTCAGAGATCCTTTCGAGGCCGTCTACTCCATAAACGTGTGCCGGCAGTGCCTGTCACCTAGCTGCTATCAATCCTGCCCGAAGAAGGATTCGGCACTTTGCATCGACCAGGCGACGGGTGTGAAGTACATTAATTCCGATCAGTGTGACGGTTGCGGAGAATGCATTCTCGGCTGTCCGTTGGAGCCGGCCCGCGTCAAGTTGAATCCCGCAACGAAACTTGCCTTCAAATGTGATCTCTGCAGAGGCAGAGGAAAAGGTCCAATCTGCATAGAATACTGCGCTCAAAACGCCCTGGCCCTCGCGCCTGGCAACGGGGAGGTGTGAAATGGAAAAAATATTCGGCTGGGCAGGGAAAATCCTATGGGTCGACCTGACAAAGAGAGAAATCAAGGCGGTTCCTACGTCTGATTTCGAACCTGAAAAATATATCGGCGGTGTCGGTCTGAACAGCAGAATCTTCTGGGAACTGGGAGCGCCGAAAGTCGATGCGTACCACCCCGACAATCCCCTGATGATATCGGTGGGGCCGTTAACCGGAGCCCCGGGGCCGTTCAACCGTGCGGAAGTTTGTGGGATTGCGCCGCAATCATATCCCCAGGAGCTGTTTGCATACTCTGGATTGGGCGGCAAATTTCCTGCCGACCTCAAATATGCAGGATATGACGGTATCGTCGTCCTGGGTAAATCCGACAAACCCGTCTATCTCCAGATAGACAATGAAACCGCTGCCATCAAAGATGCAGAGCATCTGTGGGGGCTGGACACTTTTGAGACACAAAAGACTTTGCGCAACAGCCACCCGAAAGCATCTTCGGTCGTAATCGGTCCGGCAGGCGAAACTTTGTGTCGCTATGCCATCATACTGAATGAGACGGGAAGCGCCGCTGGCCAGGGCGGCTATGGAGGCGTGATGGGTTCCAAGAACCTGAAGGCTATTGCTGTCAGGGGAACGGGACCACACAAAATCGCTAATCCCGACGAATTCATGGAACTGGTGTCGAAGAGGCATGCAGCGAATGAATGGCTTACCGGCGGTGCGCAATCGTGGGGCAGGTATCCACTCTGCGGAGAGCCCGTCAACCGAGAAATGCAGGCCAAATACCTGAAGCGGTTCGCGGGCTGTCACGGCTGCCCTTACCAGTGCATGGGCTTTTACGATATGCCCGGAATCGGCAAGGGCGCTCAGATGTGTGTCGAAGCGTGGTATGGATTCATAGGCCAGGGAAGCTCCGAAGGATACTGGGAAGGGAACATTCTGTCGCAGAAGCTGGGGATCAACAATTATGAGCTTCTAGGTATAATGATATTCGCCCTGACCGGTATTGCGGCAGGGGCCTTTACCAAGCAGGATCTCGGACTGTCATTTATTCCCCACATCGACCACGCTACAGAGCCGAAACTGGGAAGCCCAAAAGTACATCATGAATTTTTGACCGAGCTGTTGAATGGCATCGCTGAAGGGAAAAGCCCGTTGGCCCAAGGTATCGGCAGGGCTGCGGAAAAACTGGGGCCGGTCGCAATGAATGTCTTCAAGGATCAGTATCCCGCATATGGGTATATGTCCCACCATCTCAGAAACGTGGCGTCAGCTCTTCACTGGGCTACCGATTCACGGGATCCATTTAACTCCTGCCATGACTATCTCAGCTTTGGAGCTGTACCTGTCATAGCTTACTACCATGGTGTCCCGGGTGGAGATATTCGATTTGACGAGAAGACGGGAGCATTTACGGGGGCTAAAATGATTTACGAGCGGGCGGAACATCTGGCTGCCTGGGTGCAAAACAATCAAAGCTTAAAGAACTCCATGCCTGAAACCTATTTTCACCCTCCTGAAATGGATATACGGATTTTTGAAAGCAAAATTCTTTCGTCGGTAACAGGGATCGATTATGACGTGTCTCGATTATGGGAATCCGGCGAGAGGATCTGGAACCTGCGCCGTGTCATTATGGTGCTCAGAGAGAATCGGGAAAGGAAGGACGACACTATCGATCATTTATGGTTTAAGCGTACGGTTCCAAACGGACAATCACTGGCGGCTCCATTGAACAGGAAAAAATGGGACGAACTTTGCACGCGTTACTATGAGTTGAGAGGGTGGAATCCGAAAAATGGGCGACCGACGAAATCCAGGTTAGAAGCCCTTGGTATGAAAAATATCGCAGACAAGCTAATCACGTAAGGGATTCTCAGTGTGTAGTTCCTAATCATAAGACATTAGTATAGTATCGGTAGTTATTTACTTTAGTGCGGCCACTTTGTTAAATATTTCATTAATAATTTTCAATGGAAGGATAGACTGTTACCATACCTAGGCTAGCGTGCTTTATCCATGATCACCTTCGCGCGCTCCTCCAATCTCGCTGCTTCGGCGTACTTGCCCTGATCTTTGTAGATCAAGGCAAGGTTGTTCAGGCTAATGGCCACGTTGGGATGATCAGGTCCGAGAGCCTTCTCGACGATCGCCAGCGAACGCTTGTAAAGCTGTTCGGCCTCGGCGTACTTGCCCTGGGTGCTGTAGAGCAGGGCAAGGTTATTCAAGCTCGCCGCCACATTGGGATGGTTGGATCCGAGAGTTGTTTCCCATATTGCCAGCGAGCGTTGGAAGAGTGGCTCGGCCTCGGCATACTTGCCTTGGTCCCGGTAGAGCGCGGCAAGGTTGTTCAGGCTAATGGCCACGTTGGGATGCTCGGGTCCGAGAGCCTTCTCGACGATTGCTAGCGAACGCGTGTAAAGCGGCTCGGCCTCGGCATATTTGCCCTGGGTGCTGTAGAGCAGGGCAAGGTTATTC
>WOR8_10001337_pt1 | contig 28205 bp, 27 predicted proteins | sample DeeMarSeWOR38_10_FD_19890 | JGI IMG/M metagenome (IMG submission 19890) | reverse complement strand
ATCGTGATTCCGGTGGGCCCCGACCTGCGCGATCAGCGTCTCCTGCGAGTGACCAAGGAGGGTGAACACGAGGTCAAGACCGAGGATCTCGGTGCTGTTCGCTTCGTGCCGTTGATCGGAGCTGGAGGTTTTCCCGAGGCGATGGAGGCGGCTGGCCCTATCCGCGTCCCGCGTCCTGAGAAGCGGATTGCGTCATTGATCCGGGAGGCGTGCTGCTCGAGCAAATTGGCGACGCGAAGATCGTCCTCCTCGGTGAGGCTAGTCACGGCACCTCGGAGTTCTATCGAATGCGAGCTCGGATCACGACCGAGCTCATCATGAGGCGCGGCTTCAACATCGTCGCCATCGAAGGGGACTGGCCCGATGCCGCACAGCTCGACCGCTACGTTGCGGGGCTCGACTTCCACTCGCCCCACGGCCCTCCTTTCACGCGGTTTCCGAGCTGGATGTGGCGCAACGAGGAAACCGCCGAGCTGATCGCATGGCTGAAGGCGCACAACGAGTTAGTTCGCGAGCCGCGTGCGCGCGTGGGGTTCTACGGCCTGGATCTCTACAGCCTCTACAAATCACTCGACGCGGTGCTCCACTACCTCGGCGGGGTGGACCCGGAGGCGGCGGCAATCGCCAGGCGACGTTACGGCTGTCTCTCGCCGTGGGAGCGGGATCCTGCCTCGTACGGACGCGCGGCTCTCAGCCGAGGATACGCCGAGTGCGAGCGCCCAGTCATTGCCGTGCTCACGGATCTTCTGGAACGTCGTTTGGAATATGCGAACGCTGATGGCGATCGGTTCTTCGATGCGGAAGGCAATGCGCGTCTAGTCGCAGCCGCCGAGGAATACTATCGTGTGATGTACTACGGAGGGCCTGCCTCGTGGAATCTCCGCGACCAACACATGTTTGATACCTTGGAAAGGCTCCTGTTGCACCGGGGGTCGGCGGCGAAGGCAGTCGTTTGGGCGCACAACTCGCACGTCGGGGATGCACGTGCGACGGAAATGGGCGCAGCGCGCGGCGAACACAACATAGGCCAGCTATCTCGGCAGGCGTTTGGGGATGCTGCGTTCAACATCGGATTCGGAACCCACACCGGCACGGTGGCCGCGGCGACCGACTGGGGTGGGCCCATGGAGGTCAAGAAGGTGCGCCCATCCCATCCGAGCAGCTACGAGCGCCTATTCCACGAGGCCGAGGTGCCAGCCTGCTCGCTCGCGCTCCGTCATCCAACGAGGGACGCGGTTCGTGAGGAGCTCGGAACGCCGCGCCTGGAACGCGCGATTGGCGTGATCTATCGACCCGAAACCGAGCTGCAGAGCCACTACTTCCAAGCGTCTTTGCCTTGGCAATTCGACGCTTACGTCTGGTTCGACGAGACTCGTTCGCTCAGCGCGTTTCGAGCAGAGGCGCCACACACAGATCTGCCAATCGCGTACCAATGACGCATTCGGAGGAGGAAGGAGGGCAGCCATGTCGGGACTAGAGGCTGGTCCGCTCATGGTGGAGTTCGCCGAACGCACCGGTCTCGGCAGCTCCGCCGGTTCGCGGCGCTACCTTTGGACCGACGCGTTCGCCGTGTGCAACTTCATCGCGCTCGCTCGAGACACTGGCGAGCAGCGATATGCAGACCTCGCTCTTCGATTGATCGATCAAGTGCATCACGTGCTCGGTCGCCACCGGAGCGACGATGCGCGAACGGGATGGATCAGCGGGCTCGACGACCAGGAAGCCGAGTTGCACCCAACACGCGGCGGCCTGAGAATTGGCAAGCCCCTTCCAGAGCGAGCCGCGTTCGCTCCCTTCGACGAGCGATTGGAGTGGCAGCGAGACGGTCAATACTTTCACTACGCGACCAAGTGGATGCATGCGCTCGACCAGGCAGCGCGATGGACGAGGCAACCGAAGTACAATGCCTGGGCGAGGGAGCTCGCGAGGGTGAGCCACCTTGCATTCACCTATTCGGACCAGGGACGCCGACAAATGGTCTGGAAGATGAGCACGGACCTTTCCCGCCCGCTCGTCTCATCGATGGGACACCATGATCCGCTCGATGGATACGTGACGTGCGTCGAGCTTCAAACGACGGCTTCGATGCTTTCGAGTACGGAAGCGGCCCCGAGCTTGGACGACGCGGCCGCAGACTTCGCGATGATGCTCGAAGGTCAGGAGCTGACCACGACTGATCCCTTGGGCCTCGGAGGTTTGCTGGTGGATGCGTCGCGCGTCGCGCAGCTGACGAGACTGCACGCCTTCCGAGACGCCGACCTGCTGCGGGCCCTGCTGAGCGCAGCCGTGAAGGGTCTGGCGCATTTCGCGCGGCACAACGAGCTGAGCATGCCTGCCTCGCGCCGCCTGGCCTTCCGAGAGCTGGGCCTGGCGATTGGGCTTTCCGCGCTTCCACTGATCGAGGGAGCCGCTGCGAACGCCGGCGCGCCACCGTTGGACGATCCTGAGCTTCGAGAGTTGCTCGCGGCAGCAACGCGCTACGCCGCGCTCGGATCCAACATCCGAGAGTTTTGGCGCGATTCCGCCCGGCGGAGCACCCGAACGTGGGCCGAACATCGCGACATCAACGAGGTGATGCTGGCGACGAGTCTGCTGCCCGCGGGGTTTCTGCGAATCCAAGGCGTCCGCAAGCGTCGAGCGTAGTTGCATTTGCGACGAGGCCGAATGGCCATGACGCGTCGGCCGGTGCGGAATCCGGCTTCCTCGTCTCTCCAAAAGGGTGTAAGCCTCTTCGCGGATTCCCGTCGACGTGGAGTGAAATCGATGCCATCCGCCTGCCGAAGCCATCTCGCCGTCCTTGCATCCTGTCTGCTGCTCGTCGCCACCTTACCGGCATGCACCAGCGACGACACCTCGGTCCTGCGTTTGCAGACCGTGGATCTACCGAGTGATGCCCGACCCGCGCACACGCCGGGGACCCCCGGGGTGACTGTGACGAACGAGAAGCTCATCGCGCAATTCGGAAGCGGCGACTTTAGTCTCAACAACGCTCGCTACACCCGCTACTACTTGTCGGACCAAGCGGACCTTCAGCCCGATGCGATCGTCGTGTTGGTGCCTGGCTTCGAGGGAGGAGCCTCGACATTCGCAGCCCTCGCCGAGGGCTTGGGTCGGCGCGCCAAAGCCGAGGCGTCGCTCGTGGTCGAGGTGTGGGCGCTCGATCGGCGATCGAATCAGCTGGAGGACACGGCAGGCTTGGACCTGGCCGAGCAAGAGCGGGACCCATCGCTCGGTCTCGATTTCTTGTTTGGTGAGCAGCTCGGTCTGGAGCTCGACGAAACCTTGGCCGCCGAGCTAGGTCGTCGCGCGATCTTCTACGATACTGGTGAAGATCTGGCGTTCATGGCGCAATGGACGACGCTCGTTCACTCCCAGGACATCGATGCCGTCGTCGAGGAAGCGCGTCGGACCGCGCGTAACGCCAATGTCTTTCTCGGTGGTCATTCCGCCGGCACCGGCTTCACAGCTCGGTATGCAGCCACGGATTTCAACTTCGAAGGGGGGAATCCGGAGCCTGGCTACGAGAAGGTTCGCGGCCTGGTGATGTTCGAGGGCGGAGGCGGAGGCCTCCCGGCTGACGCTCCGAGCGAGGATCAGCTCGATCGCATCGAAGCTCGCTTCGACGGTGGTCTCTACGGGGCGGTCCGGAGCCAGGAACCTCGCTGCGTCGATGGCGAGACTGCGTGCACGGTGGCAACCGAGCTCGAGGACTGCGCCGAATTCGACAACACCTCGTGCACGGAGCCGGTCGACGCCTACTCCGTCGTCGCAGGCCTGCTTTCTCCCCAGCTATTGGCTGTGTCGGAGGTGGCCGCACTCGAGGGGGACGTCGCGGGTGACACCGGTATCTCGATTCTCCAAGCCGATCAGAATGGCATCGAAGGGAACAATGCCGTCGACAAGGTGCTCGAGCTCTCGGCGCTCACGCTCCTGCTCGGGACCGAGCCGGCGACGTCGGTGGCTCTGATCGGCTTGTTCCTCGATGACGATGGCGCGGCCGCAGCGGCGGCGAGCTTCGTCGCCACATCGCTCGGCACGATCGGCCCAACCACGGACGGTGTGCGAACCTGGTTGAACTACGGCGATACGATGCCCGCCAGCGTGCTCACGGACAATGGTCCCCCGCCAACGGAGCTCGAAGGCGCCGGCAAGTGGGGCGTGGAAGTCGAGGCGACCGATCTGGAAGGCCGGATGATGGCCTCGTTCTACCAAGGGCAGACCAATTTCTCGGACTGGTACTACCCCAGCTCTGGACTCGGAGTCGTCTCAGGCCTCGGCCTCGATACGACGCCGTTGTCGGCGCCGCCGCCCGAGGGCCGCGGCCGCTCGGACATCGACAACGTCACCCAGGCGCGGAACGTCGATGTCCCTGTGATCGCTTTCGGTGGCAGCAACGGCTTGGTACCGGTACCCGGCCGCATGCTGGCCTATGCGGACTCGCTCGCGACTTGCAGCGCACCGAGCTGCGATGGCACCACGCCTCGGGTCGTCGACCGAGAGCAGCCGAGCACCGCGTTCCCGACCTTTGGCAATGCAGCGGGCGGATTCGAGGTCTTCATGTCCGAGGGCTACAGTCACGTCGACGTCGTGTCCGCGGAGGACGACGAGACCAACAACGTGGTCGCGCCGCTTTTGCGTTTCATCGAGCGCAACCTGCAGTAGCCGGCGGTCGATGCCCGGCGGGACCGGGCGAGCTGCACGAAACTGGCTCTCCGTGGCGCGATGGCTATCGTGGTGCCGAGTCCGCATCGAGGACGACCCGGGAGGTTAGGATGAACAGGTACTGTCGATGGATTAGGCATGCTGCGCTATGTCTGACCTTGGTAGCGTTGGCCTCATCGGTCTGGGGTGCCCATGCATCAGCGCAGGATGAAGCGATCCCAGACAGCGTCGCAACAGACGTCGAGGGCAGCAGCACCAAGTCTGCCGGGGAGGCTACGTTCACCGCGCCCGCACCCGATGCCGACGAAACAGCAGAAGAAGAGAAAGCCGAATTCAACTGGAGTCTCAGCGCGGGTGGCTCGGTCAATACCGGTAACACGCGCTCCTGGAATCTCAACGCGGGAAGCGACTTCGGCCTGACCAAGGAGGAACACAAGCTGACGCTCAACGCGCTTTTCAACTTCGGCCGCGCGGATGCAGCCCCGACCGATCCGGACGTACCGTACACGACGGTCTCCAAGCAATTCTTCTTCACCTCGCGCTATGACTACTTCTTCACGGACAAGGACGCTGTTTGGGCGGCGCTCGGGTATCGCTGGGATCCACTTGCCGGGTTTCGGGCCCAGCTTCTCGCCAACGTGGGCTACCTGCGCGCCTTCATCAAGACGGACAAACACTACTTCGCCGGCCGCATCGGTTACAGCTACACGTTCGAGAACTACGAGGTGCCACCGGCCGCTCTGACCGAAAACTCGAACATCCACGGCTTGCTGGCGGCGCTCGACTACGAGAACAGGTTGAACGAGCACGTCGAGTTCCTCTCGAGCATCACGACGATCTACAACCTCAACGAGATCCAAGTGCAGAATGCACTGCCTTTCCGAGACATACGGATCTATTTGACGGCAGCGCTCCTCTCGAAGCTGACGGACAAGCTCGCGTTCGAAGCGCGCTTCTTGATGCTCTACGACAGAATCCCTTCCGGCCCAGACCTCGTGAAAACCGACACGACGACGATCTTCAGCCTGGTCTACACGCTCCTTTGACCGCGGATACTGCTGCGTCGGGACGACGAATGATAAGGGCGAGTGGGCGTTGGTCTCGAGCGCCCCATCAGTGCGCGAAGAACTGCGGGTTGCCCCTCTTCTAGTCCTCGAACGTGTCGACTTGCCCGATCGGGTGCCACGAGGTCTGCAATCGCATGCTCGACGATGACGACCAGATCATGGTCGCGGTCCTGTGGGCATACCGAGAGGTTCTCTTGCGAAGGGCAATATCCGCCCGCACTGGCATGCACCTCGACGCAGCTGCTCAGCCATCGAGACAGCAGGACACTGACACCACTCTCTCGCGAAGCAGCTAGGCGCAGGGAAGCGACCTTGCCATACGTCATGGGTCTTGTGCGTACCGTGTCAGCGTAACATTGGGCGAGGATCGGATGGGCTCGCGCAACGCGGAGAGTGGGTGCGGGAGGGCGGGATTGAACCGCCGACTTCCACCTTGTCAAGATGGCACTCTACCACTGAGTTACTCCCGCGATCGGTCGGTGGGGCTTCGCAGCCCCGCCTCTCGGAAGCGGCGTATTAACGCCGAGGCCCAGCAGTGTCAAATACTGCCTTTGCCTATTCCCGAGGCCGCTGATAAGCCCCCGGTTCGATGAGCGGTGATCCGTCGAGTGAAGAGAAGCCGCGCGCGCTCAGGCCGCTACCGTCGGTCGACATGGCGCTCCTCCCGGACCAACTGCGTGCGCAACGGACCCGCCGACTCGTGCTCGGCACGTTGGTCGGGGCCCTCTTGCTCGGCTCCTTCCTGTTCTGGATCGCGCGAAGCGTGATCCCGCACACATGGACGCTCGTGGAGGACGTACTCGGCAGGCAAGACGCCAAGCTCGCGGCCGACCTGGGCGTTCCCGAAGCGCTGGCGTCACCCGATCAGAGCCCTCGCGTCGACGCGACGCTCACCGAGGAAGAGGCCCGCGCGCTCATTCGATCCCGCCCGAACGCACGCTACGAAACGTCGTTCGGCACGGTTCCTAGCTTTCGCGGCGCATTGCTCGAGGCAGGCCTGGAGCCGGAGGAGTGCTCGGAGATCGAACGAGCACTTCAGCACATCGTCGACTTTCGGCGCTGTCGGCCTGAACACAGGCTGATCGTCGAGCGCGACGAAAACGCCTCGCTCAAGCATTTCGAGTATCACCCGTCGCCGACCGAATTCGTCGCGGTGAGCCGCACTGAAGACGGACTCCTTCGCGCGGAACAGATCCGCGTGCAGGTCGATCGCACACCGATTGCGCGGGCCGCTTCCGTGCAAACCTCGATCGGCGATGGACTGACCGATCTCGGCCTTCCGGCGGGCCTGGCAACCTTCTTCGTCGAAGCATTCGAAGGCCGCGTAAATTTCGCGCTACAGGCTCGCAAAGGGGACGTGTTTCGCATCGTCGTAGACGAGGAGCGGGTCGATGGGGAGTTCCTCCGATACGGCCGTGTCCGTGCGCTCGAATACGATGGTCAGAAGACCGGCAAGCTTCGAGCTTTCTACTACGAATCCGCAGGCGCTACAGGCCAATTCTACGACGACACGGGCCGCGCCATGGTGGGTGGCTGGCTTCGAACGCCGCTTCGCTACGAACGACTTTCCTCTCGATTCAACCCGCGACGCTTTCACCCGATCCTGAAGCGGGTGATGCCGCACCTGGGCGTCGACTACGCGGCGCCTACGGGCACCCCGGTATGGGCCGCTGCCGAGGGCCGGGTCACCTTCGCGGGGCGCAAGGGCGCCAATGGAAATCTCGTCGTCATCCGCCACAGCGGCGGCTTCGAAACTGCATACGCTCACCTGCACCGGATCAAAAGCGGCGTTCGCCCCGGCAAGTACGTAAAGCAGCGGGAGCTCATTGGTTTCGTGGGATCGACGGGACGGTCTACCGGTCCGCATCTGCACTTCGGCCTCAAGAAGTACAGCCGGTACATCGACCCGCTCAGCGAGTTGAACGGGCCCGGCTTGCGACTGCCGGCCCGCGAGTTGCCCGCCTACAAAGACGCCATGGTGTCCTTGCAGGACCGGCTCGCCAGCATCGAAGATGCGCCGGTCGTGGTTGCAGGTGCAGACGAACCGTTGGTCGAGCAGGTCGACGAGATCATGGACTAACACATGGACCGTTCCGTGTGGCTCGAACGGCTGGTCCTCGCTAGTGCTGGTTCGATCGTCGTGGTGGGTATCGGGTCCTATGGGATCTGGGATCCTTGGGAGCTCCGGCCGGCTTTCGGAACCGAGACCGCCTTCGCCTTTCTCGGTGTGAGCGAGATCTCCGCGCGCCTGCCCGCCATCGTGGGAGGACTGATCACCGGCGTTCTAGCGTTCGGCTTACTGCGCGCCTACGTGAGCACCCAGGCGGGAGTGAGCGCGGCGGCGGTCCTCGCATCCACGCCACTCTTCGTGCTTGGATCGCGGCTTGCGATGGGTCATGCGCCTGCCATGGCTGCGCAAGCCTTCGTGGGCGTCGCGGCGATCGCGGTGAGTACCTATCGATGCCGTCGGTGGCAGACCGTGGCTCTGTACATTGCGCTCGCGGCGAGCGTCGGAGCCAGCACGTGGATCAGCGGCGTTCTACTCGGCCCTTTGCCTCCACTGCTAGCCGTCGCTCTATGGATCGTCGTCTCCGAAGGGGACGTCGCGAACGCGCCGGCCCGCTGGCTTTTTCCTTCGACCGCCACGTTGCTGACGGTCGGTGTCGTGGGCGCGGTGATACGAGACGCACCCGAGGTCAGCCGTTGGCTCGGCGGAGGTGCGGTCGGCGGAAATCCCCCGACCTGGGACGCCGCGCTCGAAGTCGTGTTTCACGGCTTTGCGCCGTGGAGCGCCGCTCTGCCCATCGCACTGGCCTCCGCGATGTGGCCGCGCGAAGGAAGGCCCACCGCCGTACGACGCCTTGCGTCGATACTGGTGCTGTGGGCCGCGTTTGGCTTCGTCTCCTGGACGATATTCGCCTCCCGCTATGGGACACCACCTTGGCTGGCGACGCTTCCATTGGCCGCCATCGTCGGCCTTTGGCTCGACGAAGTCAGCGACGTGAAGACGCCCCGATGGGCGGCAGCCGTGACCGTCGTTCTGTTGACTGGGCTCTTGGTCCGCGACTACGCGCTCTTCCCGCAGAGCGCCCTGAGGCCGTTGGCGGACGCAACGTTGAACGTCCCTGATCTGTACCGCCCCGGCGGCGGTTGGGCCGCGACATTTTCGTTCGCCGGTCTCGCACTCGCGCTCATGCTCATCAGTCCCGTGCGCAGCAGGGCGCCGAGTGCGAGAGCGACCCTTCGGTGGCTCCACGGGCGATGGCAAGGAGGTGGACCCGCTCGAGCTTGGATCGCGCTCGCCATGTCCTCGCTCGGAGTCGTCGCCGCCTTCGGCCTAATCTGCTTCTCACTCGATTTGCGACTTCCATCGCTGACGCTACGCGTGGGCCGCTATCTGTTCTTCGCGCCGCTCGTGATCGCCGCCCTGTTGTTGGGTCTCCCCTGGGTCCAGTATCTGTACGGTCGGCTCGGCGCACAGCGCATCTTCGTCGCCCTCGTAGCCGGGTTGTCGGTCGGGGCCTTCACCGCCTGGTCGTTTCAAACCGCTCTCGGCAGACATTTCTCGCCAAAGCCGGTTTTCGAAACCTACACCGCACTGACGGAAGGCCGCGACGAGCCGCTCGCTTCGTACCGCACGCAAGCGAACGCAGCGCGCTACTACACGGGCACGCGGATTGAGGAAATCGAGGATCAGAGCACCCTACTGACCTTCCTTCGCGGTGGCGGACAGCGTTGGGCAGTCCTACCCGCTGACGAGCTCGGAAGGATCAGCCGCGGGCACCGGCGGCAGACCGGTCGACACGTCTACGTCGCTGATGCGCGGAGCGCCCGGCTGCTTCTCGTCGCAGCAGAACCAATCCCAGGGCGTCCCAACCAAAGCTTCCTCGCGGACGCCGTGCTCACGAGCGCCCCCCTCGCTCGACACCCGATTGAAGCGGTATTCGATGATCGTGTCGCGCTCGTCGGCTACGACCTCGACCTTCCAGAAGGCGACTTCGTTGGCGCCGGCCAGCGTTTCAAGCTGACCTGGTATTGGCGGGTGCTCGAAAGGCCGCCTTCGGGGCACAAGGTATTCGTTCACATCGATGGCGAAGGGCTGCGGCTCAACGGAGACCACGAGCCGATTGGCGGCCGGTACCCTCCCAATCTGTGGGAAAGCGGCGACATCATCGCGGACACTCAGGAGCTCACGGTACCGGCCAACTTCGGAGCGGGCGATTACGTGGTGTACGTGGGTTGGTTCAGCGGCAGCAACCGTCTGAAGGTCGCGTCTGGGCCGAACGATGGGGCTGATCGCGTACGGGCTGGCGTGCTGCGCGTTCGCTGATTAGTCCGAGCTACGAGGCGTGAAGACGGAGGCAGCGAGATCGAGACCTCCGCGAAACGCCGAAGCCGAAGATGAGGCCGCGCGGGCCCCGTCGACCGGTCCGGGCTCGACCCGCGGGGGGCGACTGGAGTATGCGGGCGTGGACGCAGGTGCGGTCCAGCCGGCGAGTGTCCTGCCGAGGTCGGCTATAGGCTCGTGCGCCGGATCGCCGACGCCCACGGGAACGCCGGTCAGTGTCCGTTGGTCGAGGATGTAGGCCTCCTCCGCTCGCAAACAGCGCATGCTGTGCGTCAGACGGCGACGCTCGTCGTTGCGCAGCGTCTCGAACGCGATTCCCATTCCGACGGCGTTGGTGTCTCCCGGGCGCGATCGCAGCTCGACGCGTCGAACGCGGCCCCCGACGCAAAGTGGCTCTTCCCAGTCGGGCGGATAGAAGGTCAGCGTCACCTCGCTTCCAACCTCTAGAAGCAGCTCGGTTTGGATCCACAGCCCGCTCTCGCTGACCTCTACGGCACGGTGGGAGATCGCCTCTCCCCACAGCTCGGAATACACCTCGCACTCGAGGTCGACGAGCCTTCGCACCGCCCTGCGCGCTTCGGGTTTGGCTCCAAACTGGCGAGCAGCCATATCCCCGCTTTTATTTCAGCGGGCCCTAGCCCGGCAAGTTACGGGTGGAGCACGACCGTCTCGGCCGGTTCGAGCACGTACCGTGATTGATCCCAGGTGCCGGGCGTGGCCGTCACCCGACGATCGCCGACCTCCAGCATCCAAAGCCCCTCACGCCCTGCGTGAGTCGTGCTCCCTGCACAACAGAGCGGCAAAGGTGTCTCCGGAACGCGGACGTGGTAACGCCAATGAATGTGCCCATGGAGGATCACCCCTCTCGCCGCGCACGCGCTGGCGCGTAACAGCGCGTCCGCATTCTCGAGACCGTGAGCGGGGCGATCGGGTCGGCCATTTGCAAGCCGGGGTGCGTAGTGGGTCGCGATAATCGTGAATCGGTCGCGCAGTCGCGCGTCGTCCAAGATGCGAATCAGCGCTTCGATCTCCGGATCTCGAATTCGCCCGCTCGAGTGAGTCGGCTTGGGATTCGCACGCGCGCTGTTGACGCCGACGACTGCGAGCCCGTCCGCGGGAAACCACACCTGCGGCCAGACGCCATCGACGACATGCTCGGGAAGATCGTTCTTCATGAGCGCGCCGAAATGCGCATCCCACCAGCCAGCCTCGACCGTATCCCGCAGATAGAGATCGTGATTCCCCGGCACCGTGAAGAAGCCAAGCGGCATGTGCAACAACGGCTCGATCATTCGTCGCGCATAGGCAATCTCCGGTGCGGTTCCGAGCGCCGTGTAGTCACCCGTGCAAACGATCAAATCGACGCCTTGCTCCTTGGCGAAGGTAGCTAGCGCTTCGACCTTCATCTCGGCATCAGCGAACGCCTTTCGGCGCCGAAGGGCTAGATTCGCATAGCCGACGACGCGCTTGTTGAGGAATGCACTCAAAGGAACGCCCGGGAATCCATCTTCCAGATGGAGGTCACTGACGTGAAGAACCTTGGTCACGGCCATTGCGCAGTCGCCGTGAGGCCCAGTCCCTCGTCGAGCCCGAAGCGAACGTTCAAGCATTGAATCGCCTGACCGGAGGCGCCCTTGACGAGGTTGTCGATCGCGCTCATCGCGATGATCGTTCCGCTACTGGGGTCGTGTGCATAAGCCACGTGCACCCGGTTAGATCCGCGCACCCAGAGCGTGTCGGGGTGCTCGCCGGCGTCGAGCACGTGCACCGAAGGAGAGCCGTCGTACAGTGCGCGCGCAGCTTGCGTGCAGACCTCGGCCGTCACGCTTCCCCCCGAGGTCTGGGCGTAACAAGTCGCGAGGAGGCCGCGAGACATTGGCACCAGGTGGGGCACGAACGTGATTCGAACCGGCGCACCGGCAAGCCGTGTGAGCTCTTGCTCGATCTCCGGACCGTGCCGATGGGCGCCCGCCTTGTAGGCCCGCACACCCTCAGCCACTTCGGGAAAATGCGTGGCAGCGGACAGCCCTCGACCTGCGCCGGACACGCCACTCTTGGCGTCGACGATGATGCCTTCATGCTTCACTAAACCAGCTCGCACGAGCGGCGCCAGCGCGAGCGTCGATGCAGTCGGGTAGCACCCTGGCACCGCAATCAAGTTCGCAGTACGGAGCTCTTCCCGGTGAAGCTCGACCAAGCCATAGACCGCCTCACCGAGCCGTGCAGCCACTGGGTGCGCGCCGTACCACGCCTCGTACACCGCCAGGTCGTCGAATCGAAAATCCGCGGAAAGATCGAGCACCGGGATGTCGCGCTCGCGAAGCGCGTTGACCGCTTCTGCACTCGCGGCATGTGGCAGTGCACAGAAGGCGACATCGGCATTCTTCGCGATGGCATCCGGATCGAATGCTTGCACCACCGCGCCACTCATCACGCCGCGAAGGCTCGGAAGGGCTCTGTCGATGGGGTCGCCGGCCGTCCTATTCCCGACGATCGAGGCAAGCTCGACCGCTGGGTGGCCGAGCACGAGACGTACGAGCTCAGCCCCGGTGTAGCCGGTTCCGCCGACGACGACTGCGCGTATGGGCTCGTGGGTCATCTACTCATCTCCATCCTCATACTGACTTGTGGCGCGTCCACGCCATTAAGCAAGAAAGCCGCGGCACGAGATGCGCCGCGGCTTTGGAATCGCAATGCGAAGTGCTCAGCGCTTCGAGTACTGGAACTTCTTGCGGGCACCCGGCTGACCCGGCTTCTTGCGCTCCTTCTTGCGCGCGTCGCGAGTCAGGTACCCCGCCTTCTTCAGCGAGGGCTTGGTGCTCTCGTCGAGCAGAACCAGGGCGCGCGCAATGCCGTGACGGACGGCCTCCGCCTGCGACGAGACCCCGCCGCCGTTCACGTTGACCTGGACGTCGTACTGTCCTTGCTTGCCGAGAAGCGCGAAGGGCTGCATCGCGATGATCCGCAAGATCTCGCGCGGGAAGTAGTCCTCGAACGTGCGGCCGTTGACCGTCACGTTCCCAGCACCCTGGCTCAGGAAGACGCGCGCGATTGCGTTCTTGCGCTTGCCCGTGCCGTAGTGACGTCCGTCGATGACTTTGGCGTGTGTCATTCAGTAATCTCTCGAATCATAGGGGAAAGGGCTCGGGCTTCTGCGCCACGTGGGGGTGAGTCCCTTCCGGGTAGACTTTCAATTTGCGAAACATCTGGCGTCCGAGGCTGTTCTTCGGAAGCATTCCCTTCACCGCCTTTTCGACGACGAGCTCGGGCTTGCGCTCGAGAAGATGGCCGGCGCTCTCGGAACGAAGGCCGCCTGGGTAACCGGAATGGTTATAGTAAAATTTGCCTTCGAGCTTGTTGCCCGTGAGCTGCACTTGCGCTGCGTTGGTGACGATGACGAAGTCACCGGTGTCGACGTGGGGGGTGAACTCCGGACGGTGCTTCCCACGCAGGACATGCGCCACTTTGGACGCAAGCCGGCCGAGCGGTTGTCCCGCGGCGTCGACGACATACCATTTGCGTTCGATTTCCGACGCTTTGGCGCTCTGGGTGGCCATGATTCGCTCCTAAGACCCCGTTTCGGGGCGCGTTTCGTAGCCGCCGACCCCATCGGTGTCAAGCGGGCGAAATTGGGGTAGAAGCGTAAAAGGTGAGAATCTGCCCTCAAGCTTGGAGCGTGGCTCGATGTCGCCCGCCTCGTCTGGCCATGATGGCGATCGTCGTCGGCTTGGGCCTCTCTGCCATGCCCGCCGTCACCGCGGCGCAAGACGGCCAAATCCAGTGCAATGTCACGGAAAACGGCGCCCCAAGCAACGGGACCGTGGCCGTCGAGCACAATGGCCGAACTGTCGCCAGCGGCTCCTGCAACCGCGCGCTGTCGGTACCGGCCGGGAAAAGCAAGGTCACGCTCCGGCTGGAGGGCTTGCTCGACAACCCTGCGCAAACCATCGAAGTGGTCGTCGCGGCCGGAAAAACGACGCCCGTGACCGCCGATTTCAAGACCGCAGTGCTCGAGGTGCGAATCGAAGCCAAGGGGCAGCGGGGGACGGGGCTCGTTGCGGTCGAGAAGGATGGAAAGCGACTCGGAACGCTCGGGAGCGGGGTCGCAGCCCGTCTGAGCGCTGGGGCCTATGAAGTCGTCGTGAAGCTCGGCGGCCAGGAGCAGCGTCACGCCGTCGATCTGCGCCCCGGGCAGCGGCGCGTCGTCCGCGCGCAGTTCTAGAGGCGGGCCGTAAAAAGGCGGAATCTAAGCGAAACTGCGTATACTCGACCCGGTCTTGCACGCTGCTACGGTCTGATGGAGCGATGACGAACATGCCAGAGCTCGCGCGGCGCCCGGCGACGCCTGCGCCCTACGCCCCCAACGCGATCATGCGGTGGCTCTATCGAAGGTTCTTCGCCCACATACGGGTCGACGAGAACTGGAGCCGCGGTGTTCGTGAAGCTGCGAGCCGCGGCGTCGTCGTTTACGTGATGCGATCCCTGTCGTTCCTCGACTTCCTGTGCCTGGATTTCCTCCTGAAGAAGTTCGGGCTGCCCTTGGTTCGCTTCGTGAACGACCTCGGACTGTGGATTCTCGAGCCGTTCGGCAAGGGCGAACGGCGGCTCAGTCTCCGCCGCCAGATCCCGGAAGCCGAGGCGCTCGAGACGACGGTCGGCGACGGCTTCAGCGCGCTCTTGTTCTTGCGGCGGCCGCCCAAGCTCGGCACGAAGGCCCGGCGGGGCCGCGAGCTCGAAGTGGACCTCATCGCGACGCTCGTTGCCAAACAACGGGTTTCCCCTCGCCCGATCCTTCTGGTCCCGCAGACGTTCGTCTGGAGCAAGCAGCCGGAGACGGCGACCCCGAGCCTCCTCGATCTCCTATTCGGTCCGGTGCAGTGGCCCGGGCGAGTACGCGTCTTTTTCCAGTTCCTGCTCAACTATCGGGACGCGAAGCTGCGCTCCGGCGAACCGTTCGACCTTCAGGAGTTTCTCGGGAAGAACCCGGGTCTCACCGACTCGGAAGCCGCCGACAAGGTCCGCTACGCGCTGCTACGCCGAATGGAACGCGACCGCGCCGTCATCATCGGGCCGATGAAGAAGACCACGGCGCGCATCCAGGACGAGATTCTCCGGAGCCCTCGCGTTCGTGGCCACATCGAGCGCTACGCCGTCGAGAAGCGGATCCCCTACTCACGCGCCGAAGGTGCTGCGAGAAAGCAGCTGCAGAAGCTCTGCGCCAAGCAGAGTCTGTTCGTCGTGGACATCATGCATCGCTTTCTGAGTTGGATGTGGTCGAAGATGTACGACGGCGTGGTTCTCGACAAAGAGGGTTTGGAGCGTGTGCGAGACGCCGCACGCGACGCGTCATTGGTACTGCTTCCGAGCCATAAGAGCCACATCGATTACTTGGTCTTGAGTGACCAACTCTATGCGCACGCGATGATGCCTCCCCTCATTGCTGCCGGCGAGAACCTCAGTTTCTTCCCCCTCGGCGCCCTACTCCGACGCGGCGGTGCCTATTTCATTCGCCGGAGCTTTCACGGTGACAGCCTTTACCCGGTTCTCGTGCAGGCTTACATGCGCAAGCTGATTGCCGAAGGATTTACCGTGGAGTTCTTCCTCGAAGGTGGGCGTTCGAGAACCGGCAAATCACTGCCACCGAAGTACGGGCTACTCTCGATGGTCGTCGACTCCGCGACCAAGCTTCGCCGAACGAAGGTGAATCTCGTACCGATCTCGATTGGCTACGAGCGAATCATCGAAGAGCGGTCGTTCGTGCATGAGCTGTCTGGAGGCGACAAGCAGTCCGAGAACATGGGCGGGTTGATCAAGAGCTCGAGTGTCCTGCGGTCCAAGTGGGGGCGGCTCTACGTGCAGTTCGGCGAAATCATCGACTTCGACGAGTTCGTCAGCAACCTGGTCGCTCGGCAAGGCAGCGCCGGAGCGACGATCGCCGAGATCGGCGAGCAACAACAGCGAGCGGCAGTTCGGGCGCTCGCACACAAGGTGATGTACTCGATCAACGAGGTGACGGTCGTCACGCCGGCGGCACTCGTCGCAACTGCGTTGCTCAGCCATCGGAAGCGCGGAATGACCAGAGAGTCGCTCCTCGATGCCTGCGAATCGCTCATGCGCATGTTGGAAAATCGGCAGGCACGTGTTGCGCATCAGCTTCGTGTCGGCGACGGAAGGATCCGGGAAGACACGATCAACGAGGCCTTAGCCCTCTTCATCGATGCCCGCCTCATCGTTGCTCACGACACCGGGCCAGAGCCCATCTACACGATCGACTCGGAGCGCCGCATCGCCCTCGAGTATTACCAAAACACGATCATTCACTTCTTCGTTCCACGCGCGCTGGTTTCGGCTGCGCTTCTCATCGACAAGGAACAATGGGCAGAGAGAACCCGGCTGAATGATCGCGTTCAGCAACTCTCCCGGCTGTTCAAGCACGAATTCATCTTCCGTACCGACGCGGTATTCGACGAGATCTTCGACGACACGCTGCGCGCGATGGCCGATGACGGAGAGATCGAGGTCCGCGACGGGCTTGTTCAGGCGACCGAAGGCCTGAAGCGGCAGCGAATCGAGCGATATGCGATCATGCTGCAGACCTTTTTCGAAAGCTATCTCCTTGCCCTTCGCGGCGCCGAGATCGTGCTCGATGGGCCCATATCGAAGAAGGATTGGTACAAGCGCACGCTCGCCCTCGGGCAGCAGATGTACCTGGCCGGGGAGATCGAGCGCCGCGAGTCTCTGTCCAAGCTCAAGCTGGAGACGGCCCTCAAGGCCTTGCAAGACTACGAGTTGGTCCAGATCAACGACGACATCCTCGAGCGCGGCGGAGGCGTAGAGAGCGTTGCTGACCTGCACGCGCTGGAGCCGAAGCTAACCGGCTTCCTCCGTTGAAGCCAGAAGCCGACCTCGATCCCAAACGCTGCAGACTTCCTGCAGGACACAGCGTACGCACTTGTTGCGCTCCGGTCTGCTCGGACACTGCCGTGAGACGCCGAGATGGCAGAGCGCAAAATCGTACTTCACCGGGTCCTCGGAGTCGAGCTCGCGGAGCTTGATCGTGATCTCCTCCGCGGTGGCCCAACTTGCGGTGCGGCGGTCGGTCAGACCCAAGTTCTGGCTGATGCGATGGATGTGCGTATCGACGGGAATCACGAGCTCGGCGGGCCGCATCGACCACAGACCGAGATCGACACCGTCCGCGGGGCGGACCATCCAGCGGGTGTAGAGGAGCAGGCGTTTGCATGCGCTTCCCGCCCTCGGATCACTGACCAAGTGCCGCATGCTTCGATCTCGCGTGTCTCCTCGAATCGCGTCCGCAAGAAGGGCGAGGCTTTCTCTGAATCCCCCACCGCGGGAGTGAAAGGAGGAGAAAGCGGCTCCGAGCGTTCCGTGGCGCCGAAGAAGGGTGCCGGCTCCTGCAAGCATTCGAGCGAGGTGTTGCCCCCGGTAGATTCTGTGAACGATGCCGCGGAGCAGAAAGCGAAGCGCCGGCTCGTCGGCTTTGCATACGAGGGCTGCAGGATTCGGGCCGAGCTTCTCGAGTGTGAGCTCGATACTCCGGCGCGCCGCGATCACGTTCCCGAATGCGAGGCTCGCTGCCACGAGTCCTGCGACTTCCTGGTCCTCCTGTCGCACGTAACGATGCACGAAGCCGACCGGATCGCGACTGCGGGTCTCAGCCGGATCGAAGTCGGCGAGTAGCGCATCCAGGCGTTCACGGATAGCGTCCACGTCGCTTGAGTTCTTGCTATATTGCGAGGCCAACCGCAATGACCAGAAGTAGCATTCGAAAATGCGGCGCATGCGTGACCACGATGCTGCTCGTGATCAGCTTGGGCTGCGCCAGCGGTTCGATGAACACCGGAGAAACCTCGGCGGCCTCCCCGGGCGCAGTGCGGCTCGATTTGGGCCTTCGTCTTTCGGACGGGCGCTGGCTGGAGCTTGCTGACCTTCGCGGCACGCCGGTGATGCTCTTCGTTTTCGCTACTTTCGACGCAGTCAGCCAAGCTTCCTTGAAATCGCTTCGGCCGTTCGTGCCGCAGCATCCAGAGGTGCTGGTGGTCGGCGTCGCGGCCCAGCCACGAGCGTTGCAGCTCGTCGAAGCGTGGGCTTACGCGCTCGATCCGCCATTCGTCGTCGGGGCGGATCCGTACGGCCGAGTCGAAAACGGCGAGAGCATGCTAGGCAAAATCGAAGCAGTGCCGACCTATATCCTGTACGACGCGCGAGGCTACGAGATCGCTCGCGCGACGGGCCTGTTGAGCGAGGGCGACCTAGCGAAGCTAGTCCAGCCGCTCTCGAGTGGCGCCGACTAGGGACCGTCCTTCTTCCACAGCGGATCGAGATCGTTGGCAAGGTGCTGCTCGATGAGCTGGCGAACCTCGTGCACGGACTCGCACCAGAGCGCTTCCTCGGCCACCGAGCGCGCGTGCTCGAGATCGACATTGCCGATGACCGCGCGCGCCAAGGCCACCATGCTCACGGGCACGGACACGGAACGAAACCCCAGACCCAGCGCGAGGCCGAGCGCAACCGGATCAGCGGCCATGTCACCACAGAGGGAACATGGAATTCCTGCGCGTTCCGCCGATGCAACGGTGCCGACGATGAGGCGCAGCACGGCGGGATGGAGCGGACTCGCGGACGCGGCCCCATCACTCCGGTCGAGCGCCATCGTGTAGTGGGTCAAGTCATTGGTACCGACGGCGAAGAAGTCGACGTGCTCGGCGAATCGATCCGCCAGCAAGGCAGCCGAGGGTACCTCGACCATCATGCCGACCGGCACTGCTGCCGCATGCGCGCCTGCATCGACGAGATCGGCCCGACTCTCCGCGACGAGATCTTGGGCAGCCCGCAGCTCTTCGATGCTGGCGATCATCGGAAACATCAGTGAAGCTTCGCCCGCGACGCTCGCCCGGAGAACCGCCCTGATTTGACTCTTCAGCCAACCGCGCTGCTGCTTTCCGAGGTCATTGGCCCGAATTCGTTTGTCACCCCGCCAATCGAAGGTTCGGAACACCACGCTGTTTGGGGCCATCGCGGTGACGATCGTTCGGTAGATCTCGAACTGTTCCTCTTCCGAAGGTGGTTCGTCGCGTTCCAGACACATGAACTCGGTTCGGTAGAGGCCGATCCCTTCGGATCCGCTCTCGAGCGCAGCCTCTACCTCCGTCGGTAGCTCGAGGTTGGAGGCGACAGTCACCGCGACCCCATCTTTCGTGGCTGCGCCACTGCTGCGCTCGCCTTCGAGGAACGCGACATAACGACTTCGGCGAGCTTCGGCTTGCCGACGCTCCTCGGCTGACATCCCGACACGCACCTCGGCTGCAAACCCGTCGACGAGCACCTCTTCACCATCCGCGATCTGCAGAGCCTGCGGACCAACCCCCACGACCGCCGGCACCCCGAACGTGCGCGCGAGTATGGCCGTATGACTACTCCCGGCCCCGGCCTCGGTGACGAGGCCGACGGTGGGCGGCGCTAGCATGCGGACCGCGTCTGCCGGCGTCAGGTCGTGCGTGACCAATACGATTGGTTCATCGGAATCCCGCTCCGTAACCCGCTCGCCGCAGAGGTGCCGCAGCAGATGCTCTTCGACGTGCGCGATATCCTGCGCCCTCTCTCTGAAATAGATCGACGCATCGCCCATCAGCGGGGCACGGAGGCGCTCTGTGATTCGGGCGACGGCCCACTCGGCGGTGATGCTGTCGTTTCGAATCGCATCGGCGACCGCGTCGACGAGCAGCGCATCTCCGTGCATCAACAAGTGCACGTCGAGGATCGGTGCGTACGTCGGCCCATGGCGCAGCATGAGCTCTTCCCTCGCGGCCTCGATCTCTGCGCGGGACTTGGCAACGGCATCCTCGAACCGCGCGAGCTCGTCCGCGACCGCGTCTTTCTCGACCGTCGCGTAGGATATCTGCCGACTTCGGGTGCCGACGACACGCGCCGGAGCGACCGCTACCCCGATGGAAGCGGCGATGCCTTTCAATCGCAGAGAGCGAGTCATTCACCTTCCCCAAAGCCCGCTTCGACGAGACCGCAGAGCGCCGCGAGCGCCGCCTCGGCGTCCGCGCCCCGGGCAGACAGGCTGAGCTCACAGCCCTGATGGCCGCAAAGCAGGAGAACGCCCATGATGCTCTTGGCATCTGCAACCTGACCGTCTTTACTCACCTCGATGTGCGACTCGTATCGGTTCGCCAGGTTCACCAGCTTGGCAGCGGCCCGCGCGTGCAGGCCAAGACGATTCGGCACCCGTACACTCGCTCTGAGCGGCTCCATCACGAACGGGTTCGCTCCGCATCTCGATGGGACACCACGACTTCATGCGCACCTCCGAGCCGTCGCCCCAGCTCCTCGGCGAGCGCGACCGAACGATGCCGCCCACCCGTACACCCGAGCGCGATCGTCAAGTACGCCTTCCCCTCGCGGGCGTACTGCGGAAGCACGAAGTCGAGCAGCGGCTGAAGGCATGCGAGTAGCTCCTGGGTATCCGGCGCGTCGAGCACGTACTTCGACACCTCGGGATCGATGCCGGTCTTCGGGCGGAGGCTGTCGACGAAGTGAGGGTTCGGCAGGAATCGCAGGTCGAATACCAAATCCGCGTGGACGGGAATGCCGTACTTGAAGCCGAACGAGAGCAGGCGCACCACCATCGACGGCCGAGCCGCCCCCCGACCAACATAGTCGATGAGGTGACGGCGAAGCTCGTGCACGTTCAGCTCCGTAGTGTCGATGACGATGTCGGCACGCGCACGCAATCCGGCCAGGCGCTCACGCTCTCCCGCAATCGCACTCTGGAGATCTCCGTCGCGTGCGAGCGCATGCGGCCTACGAGTTTCGCTGAATCTACGCACCAACACGTCATCCGCGCAGTCGAGGAAGATCACCCGCACGTCGTGCCCCTCTGCTTCGAGTGCCAAGAGCATGTCGGCGGTCCCGCTCAGAAAGGCCCCTGTTCTCACGTCGATCCCGAGCCCCACGCGCTCGAGCTTGCCTTCCTTGTGAGCCAGGGCGAGCAGGTCCGGCGCAAGCGCGGGCGGAAGGTTGTCGACGCAGAAGAAGCCTGCATCCTCGAGGACTCGGAGCGCCGTGCTCCGCCCCGCGCCAGACAGCCCGGTAACCACCACGATCCGAGGCTCTGCGCTCATAGCGATGACCCCGACCCCGGGTCGTCGATCTCCCCCATGAGGGTGTCGATGAACTTCTTCGCGCCATGGTTGCCCGCCGCCTTCAGGATGTGATTTCGCGCGGCTACTTCGAGGATGACCGCCATGTTGCGCCCGGGACGAACTGGAATGCGGAGAAAAGACAGCGGCACGCCGAGGACCTCGACGCTCGATTCGTCGAGCCCGAGCCGGTCGTAGGAATCCTCGTCGCTCCACGGACACAACTCGATCACCATTTGGACGACCTTTTCGGTTCGCACCGCATTGGCGCCGAAGAGGTCCCGTACATTGATGATCCCGATGCCGCGGACCTCGAGATGATTGCGGAGGGGCGCCGGCGCCCGTCCCAGCACTTGCTCAGAAGGCAACAGCGACAAGATGACCTGGTCGTCGGCGACGAAGCGATGTCCGCGTTCGACCAGAAAGAGCGCGCACTCGCTCTTACCAATTCCACTCGGTCCGAGAAGCAAAATGCCGACGCCGTGGACATCCATCAGCACGCCGTGGCGCGTTTCCGACGGCGCCAGGATCCCGTCCAAACAGAGATGAAATGCCTGGATCGAGCGACTGGAGCGCAATTCCGAGACAGCGAGTGGGGTGGATGTCCGCTCGGCAGCCTCGACGAGGGCGGTGGGTGGCTCGACTCCGCGCGTGACGACGACGAGGGAGAGGCCGAGACCGAACAGGACCGCAGCCCGCTCCGCCTGCTCCTGCGGCGACAGCCCCTCGAGATAGGTGATCTCGGTCTCACCGAGGATCTGCACGCGAGTGGGAACCACGCCGTGCGTGTGGCCTGCCAACGCGAGCCCTGGTTTCTGCACCCGCGGGTGATCGATGATTCGCTTGCGCCCGACGTGCCCTGCGACGATACGCACCATGGGCTCGAGCCTAGGCTCGGAGAGGAGACGCGCGACCGTGATGCCGTGCTCGACACGCATGCTGGGCAGCCCGACACCGGACGATGAAGACTGGGTCACGGCTGCATCATACGCGAGCGGCGCGCGGCTGTCTGCCCATCAGAGCCCCCGCAGCACCCGGTACGCATGAGCGTCGTCGGGCGCCGAGATCAGCTCGGTGCGATTGGCTTCGTCGCGTAGGACACGCGATACGCCTGCAAGCGCTGCGAGATGCTTCTGTGGCATCGAGCGAGGCCCGATGATCCCCACGATGATTCTCACCGGCAGCCCATCCACTGCGTCGAAATCGACGCCTGCCGGATAGACCGCTACTGCGGCGCGTAGCTCGTCAAAATCGTCGCACCTACCATGGGGAATCGCGACACCGCTCCCGACGCCCGTGCTCGCGAGGCGTTCGCGCTCATCCAACACATCGTAGACGGATTCCGCGTTCGCTTCGCCCTCTGGCAAAGTCAGCAGCGACGAAACCGCCAGCAGAGCCGCCCTCTTGCCGGCAGCCTCGAGGCCTATGCGAACGCGTTCTCGATGCAAGAGCTCCGCCAACATGACGGGCAGGCGATACCCTACCCGCCGTGCCGGCGCAACGTGGATCAATCTTCGGGGCGACGAAGAGAGTCGCCGCCGTGACGCCGGCGGTCGTTCTCGGTTGCTTTCGTGTCGCGTACCTGCCGGTCGATCTTGTCGACCACCTGATCGATGGTCGCGTACATGTCCTCCGACTGGCCGTGGCCGGCATACTGGTGGCCGTCACCCGTCAGGTTCAGATCGACTCGATGCAAATGACGCTCCATCGAGAACGTGAACTCCGCGTGCAGTGGCGCCCTCATGTACTTCTGGATCTTGCCGATCTTCTCCGATGCGTAGTTCTTGATGGCGTCCGACGACTCCATGTTGCGAAATGTGTAGCTGACACGCATCGAACCTCCTACCTCTAAAAGTACTTCTTGCGTTTCGACGAGCTCAAAATCCCGAGCATCTCACGATACTTGGCGACCGTTCGTCGGGCAATCTTGATGTCGTCCTGACCCAGAATCTCGACAATTCGCTGGTCCGAAAGCGGGGCCTTCGAATCTTCGCCGGAAATGATTGTTTTGATGGCCTGCTTCACGCTCTCTGAAGCGATGTCGTTTTGGTGATCCCGTTTTATGGCGCTGTTGAAGAAGTACTTCAACTCGAAAGTGCCCCTGGGGGTGTGGACGTACTTGTTGCTGGTCACACGGGAAATCGTGCTCTCGTGCATTCCGACGGCCTCCGCAACGTCGCGCAGGATCATGGGCTTGAGGTGCTCGATCCCCTGGTCGAAGAAATCCCGCTGTTTGTCGACGATGCACTCGGTCACCTTCACGATCGTCTTACGGCGTTGGTCGATGCTACGGATCAACCACTGAGCACTCCGAAGCTTGTCTTGGATGTACTCCTTGGCCTTCGGGTTGTCTGCCATGGCCGAGCGGTAGAAACCGCTGATCTTGAGCTTGGGCATGCCATCGTCGTTGGCAACGACGTAGTATTCGTCGCCTACCCTATGGACGTAGACGTCGGGAATGATGTAGCGAGGCTCTTCGGTTTGGAAACGCCGTGCAGGCCGTGGCTCGAGCTCGGCGATGATCTGGGCGACGTCGTAAACTTCGTCGAGTGAGCATCCTAGCACCTTCGCGACCGCAGAGTACCGTCGCTTCTCCAGATCCGAGAGGTGGTCCGAGATCACGCGAAGCACGAGCTCATCCATGCCGTAATGCTTGGCCTGAATCAGTAGGCACTCTTCCAGCGACCGAGCCGCAACGCCGAGCGGATCGAATTGCTGGATCATCGCCAACACCTCCTCCGCATCCTCTGGATCGAGGTCGGACTCGGCCGCGAGCCGCGGCACGATCTCGTCTGGAGTGAGACCTTCGATCTTCAAGTAACCGTTGTCGTCTAGATTCCCGATCACCAGCGCCCCGAACCGCCGCTCGTCATCGACGAAGTCCCCCATACGCAACTGCCAACCGAGGTGGTCGGTCAGGTCCTCGGACGTGGAGAGCGTCGCCTCGAGCCCCGGCATCTCCTCGTCCGGACCCCGCCTGATCGCCGGCATCGGCGCTTCGATCGACTGGTTTTCGAGATACCGCTCCCAGTCGATCTCTTCTTTCTTGGCTTCGTGCGCGCGAACCTCGGGCGTCGTCTCCTCGACCACGTTCACGTTCGAATCCCGCTGCTCGACCCCCTCCTCGAGCACGGGGTTCTCGAGGAGCTCCTCTTGCACCAGCTCCGTGAGCTCCATCCGCGACATCTGCAGCAGCTTGATCGCCTGCTGCAATTGAGGCGTCATGATCAGCTGTTGCGATAGCTTGAGTTGCTGCTTGAGCTCCATCCAGACCCCACACTCCGGAGAAGTGCGTCGCCTGGCAGTATAGACACGTACGGAGCCCAGGGAAACTCGACTGCATAAGGCTCGCGAATCGGGCCCCGCTCGGCTACCCTGTCGTGGTGGGGAGCAACCGGCCATTTCCGAAAGCGGTGGTGGTCGTCGCCGACGACGACCGTGCGACGTGCGAGCGCATCTGCAGAGTGCTTCGCGCGCTCGGATCGACCGTGGTTCCCGCGCACAGCGGTCAGAAGGCCATCGACTTCGTTCGCGCGCAGGAGGTCGACCTGGTGCTCATCGACGTCGACATGCCGGGCCTCAGCGGCTTAGACACCTGTAAAGTCATCAAGACGATCACCAAGGACCGCTTCCTGCCCGTCATATTGCTGACCGACCCGGAGAAGAGGGGTGCCCGAATGCTCGGCACCCGATCGCATGCGGACGATCAGCTCGCGAAACCTTTCGAAGATGACGATCTCGTGGCCCGTGTCGAGAGCATGCTTCGCGTGAAGCGTGCAGATGCTGAAGTACAGTGCGCAACGGACGAGATCCACTGCACGTCGCTCCACCACGCGCCGAGCGCCCTGCCCGATCACCGCTACTTTCACGAGTGTGTGCTGCATCGTGGCCGTGGAAGATTTTCGTAGGCTCCGCTCCGAGCACGGCGGGGAGCTAGCGGCCCAAGCTCTCGACGAAGTCTCGCGGCGTATCGAGCGGACGATCCGGCCCACCGACATCGCTGCGCACTTTCGAACGGCGGAGTTCGGGTTACTGCTCCCGAACACGCGACCTGCACGCGCACTGATGCTCGCGGATCGATTGGTGTCGACAATAGCATTGCATCCGTTCGCGATCGGGGGTGACCACATCGCGCTGACGATCGCGATTGGAGTGGGGCTCTTTCCAAGCGGCGGGATTCGTTCGCACAGCGAGTTGCTCGACGCCGCGAGCATTGCGGTGGCGCGAGCGAGAGTAGCCGGGCAGAATCGCGTGTGCGTCGTTCAGCAGCACGGCTATATCTTCCGGCCGACGCTGCCCGGCGCGGCCTGAGGGCCCAGGCGACCCGGACCGCCGAGACGGACGCTCGCCAACGCGCTGAAAGCGAGGCCCGCGCACATGACGGCGAGCCCCCAGAGCCAGTGCACCTCTGCAACGCTCGCGTCGGCCACGATCGCGATGCGCCGAGTCGTGTAGATCAGCGGAAACGCGCCAGCCAGCGCCAACCCCAGCACCGCCAAACGGGCGGCACGCATGGCAGGCGCGCTACGACGCAGCCAAAGCACCGCGAGCACCCCGCATGCCGCGCCAGGTGTGAGCCAGAGATTGTGCGCACCGTCTATTGCAGCCTCCAGCGCGGAGGCATCGATGCCGCCTGCACGAACGAAAGGCAGGAGAAAGCCGAGCAGCACGAAGGCCGCGCCCAGCAGCACGCCGCCCCGTCCCAAACGCGGGTCCACGGAGAACGTGACCGCGCAGAGGGGCTGCGCCGGTGGCCTCGGCAAGGAATCGAACGGAACCAGCGTGAGTTGGTGCTCCGGACATTCGGCCATGCCCTCGAACCCATCGTGACAGAAGGGACAGAAGGCGATCGTGGGCGGTTCCAGCGTCTGTGCGGGTCGAGGCATGCTGCGATTGGGCTCGCCGTGCGTTCGTATTGCGATCGTGATATTCGCAATCGAGCGTAATGCGAATCCGGGGTCTCACAAAGGCAGATTACGACTATATCATTTCGGTGCTCGACCAGTGGTGGGGCGGGCCGGCCGGCAAGCGTGCTGACCCCATGTTCTTCTACGAATTCGGCGAGCATGCGTTGGTCGCCGAACAAGACGGGCAAGTGATCGGCTTTTTGTTTGGAGTCTTGGTTCCGGCGCCAGCCGCGACTGGATACATCCACCTGGTTGGAATTCACCCGGATCATCGTCGCCGAGGTGTGGGCAAGGGCCTCTACGAGCAGTTCTCGGAGCGATGCCGCGGGGCCGGAATGAAGCGGCTCAAGTCCCTGGCTTCCTCTGGCCACGAAGGCCCAGTCCGATTTCACGAGTCGATGGGCTTCGAATGCAAGGAAGTCGCAGACTACGCGGGCCCAGGCCGAGCGCGCGCCGTCTTCGTGAAGGAGCTTTGACCTCCTGGCGACTCCCGGTATCCTGAGATGCAGGTAGACGGGGGAATACCAAGCATGGGCTACTCATCAGCCGAGCAAGCGCGACAGGCTCGGGAATCACTCGGAAAGGCGCTCGAGGCGCTCCAGCAGGACGCGGACATTCCGAAAGAGGTCCTCGGGATTGCGCAGAACATCGCGAAGTCGGTGGGCGCCCTGTTCGAGGCAGAGTACGCCTCGACGGAGGTTGACGGCAAGACCTGCATCAAGAACGCACTCGGAACCTTGAGCCAAACGCTCGCGCTGCTTCAAGACGTAAAGAGCGAGCATCCCGGAATCCAGGGTGCGACAGAAAGCATCGCCGAGGTGATCAGCACGCTCTTTCCACTCACCAACAAGCCAAGCGTGCGACCGGAGTCATCCTCGAGTGCCGCGCCGCCGAGCATGCGACCGAAGAGCGCCGCGCCGAAAAGCGGTCCTGCACCTAGCACCGCCCCCCCCAGTCAGCGTCCGTCAGCCAAGCCCGCCTCGAGCGCACCGCCCAGGAGCGGTTCGCCCGCTCCCCGAAGCGCGCCTCCGGCAAGCTCACCTCCGCGAAGGGTGCCGCCCCCAATCCGTCCGCCGTCCATCCGGCCGGCATCGAGCGGTCCCTCATCGATACGTCCCGCATCGAGCCGCCCACCATCGCTACGGCCTGCCTCGGCGGGACCTGGCTCGGGCGTGCCCGCACCGATTCCGACGTCGCTGCTACCGCCGCCGGCGCCGATCCCGACGGGCGAACGCCACCGGATCGAGGCAAACCTCGGAGCGACGACTCAGTCGAACTTCTACGTCGGGTTCAGTGGGGAAATTGCGCATGGCGGCGTGTTCCTCGCGACGTACGAGACGCTTCCCAAGGACACTTCGGTGACGATGTTGGTCACCTTACCGGGTGGCTTCGAGTTCGAGTGTGATGGCTATGTGCGTTTCGTTCGCGATCCGCTCGATTTCGCCTCCGAGTCCGAGCCGGGGATCGGCATCCAGTTCGAAGGTCTGTCGCAGGACGCACGGAATCTCGTGCTTCGTTTCATCCGCCAACGACCGCCGATATTCTACGACGTGTAGGGCGCTCAGCCCACGCCGAGCAGCTTGCTCATCGAGGCTTCATCGACGGGAGTGAAGGAGTAGGACTCCATCTCTTCGGAGGTGACCCACGCATAGTTCTTGACCGCGCGACACTGCAGCTGCTCCGTCAGCAACGTGCATTCGTAAAGATAGAGGTCGACCGCGTACTTCTCGTACGGGTGGTTCACGAATGAAATCAGTTGGCCGACCTCGACCTCGGCGCCAAGTCGCTCGGAGACTTCACGAGCCAGCGCATGCTGGTCGCTCTCGCCGTCTTCGACGCGACCGCCGGGGAAGTCCCAGAGCATCGGAAGAACCGCGTTCTCGCGACGCTGCGTGATCAGGTAGCGCCCGTCGCGCTCGACGAGTGCGGCGACCACGCGGATGGTCTACAACTGCAACGACACGGGCTGGGATATAGCATCCCCGGGCCGAGTGTTTACATTGGGTATGCGTGGACCACTTCCCGGGGGGGCCGCTCGACGTTGAGCACCGGG
>WOR8_10001407_pt1 | contig 28209 bp, 21 predicted proteins | sample DeeMarSeWOR38_10_FD_19890 | JGI IMG/M metagenome (IMG submission 19890) | reverse complement strand
ATCGGCAGATTTTGCTCGTGAAAACGAAACGTAGTTCAAACTCGTCAGGAATACAACAATAATGACAATTGTTCGCATATTTCTTTCTCCCCAAGAGTCATAGGACCTGCATATAACTGGCAAACAGGATTTAATCACCGGTTCGCTTAAATGCCTTCAACAGCAACTAGTGAGCCTATTGATGCTCCGGCACGCAATTTCATTGCATCCTGGTATTCTTTTGAACTGTACCACGCTTTTGCTTTGGCCAAGGATGGAAATTCCAGAATGATCAACCTCCGGTTTTCTTCAGGCCCCTCCAGTGTTACCTTTTCTCCATTCCTGACAATGAACCGTCCGCCATATTGTGTGAGTGTGCCAGGCCCTACTTTCAGGTACTCTTTATATTTGTCCAAATCGGTGACTTCGACGCGAGCAATTACGTATGCCGGCATTTTCTTTCTCCTTATTAGTGGCGGAAAGCAAACAATGGAATATACGTGCTCAGATTGTCGCTCGCGAAGCTGTGGCTATTCATGCTTCGATCTTATCGATTACCACCTGGAGATACTTCTGGCGGTGGCCGATGCGTTTTTTGCTGTTTTTTCGCCTGCGGAAGTGCATGGGATAGAGCTTTTTGCCCTTAATAACGGCCTTCTCGGCGGTAGTCTGAAATGAGGCGACCACCTTGGCACCTTCGAGAAACGGCGTGCCGACTTTGACTTCTTTGCCGTCGCTTATCAATAAAACCTTATCCAGCTCGATGGTCTCGGCATCGGGCGAAACATCCGTAAGATCGATATTCAAACAATCGCCTTCGGCGACCTTATATTGCTTTGAGCCTTGTTCAATGACTGCATACATTTCTAAAAACTCCAGGTTTCCAAATCTAAAATTTCAAATCGAGGCTACATTTTACAGATTCTGTCTTTTTTGTAAAGCAAATTATTGTATATTTTTGTATTCTATTGCTGAGAACGAAGTCAGAATTCCGGCTGATAGTATTTTTCAGGAGCGATTTGATGCAGATAGCGATGATTCAAGACAAAATCGTGCCGGCAAAAGATCTTGAAGAAGTCTATTTTGACCGCGGCACATTTTTCGGCGACGGCGTTTACGAGGTCATGCGGAGCTATAACGGCTGTATTTTCGCCCTTGAAGAGCACTTGCAAAGATTCGCCAGCAGCCTGTCCGGCATTAAAATAACTGGTGTGGACCTCGATCAGATTCGTTACCGGATTTTGAAGGCCTTTGATGCGGCGGGAATCCCCAACGCCAAGATATATTTTCACATTACCCGAGGGTCGCAGCCGAGAGACCGTGTTTGGAATGCTACACTAAAGCCGAATTTCTTCCTGACCATATCGGAGGTGACCGACAACACAGAAAATAAAACAAAGGGCATCGCTGTGGCGACCCACCCCGACTGGCGATGGAAACGATGCGACATCAAATCCTTAAATCTGCTGGCAAATATTTTGGCCGCCAACGATGCCGAAAGCAAGGGCTGCAGCGAAGCAATCCTTGTAGATGAGGATGGCCTCATAACCGAAGGGGCAGGCTCGGCATTTTTCGCCGTCCGGGGACAGACGCTACAGACCGCCCCGCTGACGGCAAATATTCTGCCGTCAATCACACGCGACTTCACAATCAAAGCCGGCAACAATATCGGCCTGGAAATTATCGAAAAATCACTGACAGTCGAGCAGGCAGCCGGTTCCGATGAGCTTCTAATCGCCTCAACCACGCAGGACACCGTCGGCGTAGTCAGATTCAACGACAAAGTAATCGGCGACGGCAAGCCCGGCAAGTACACCAAATTACTCACCCGGGAATTTCTGTCATTTACAGTCTAATATAATTTCATTTACGAATGAACGCTAAAAAGCTATACGAAAAAATCGGCATTGATTTTGAGATAGAAAAGTTCAAGGACGACTGGAGTTTTGTCGAATACAACGAATTTATCAATCCGGATTTTAAGGAAACATACATCGGAGTTATGCTCGACAACACGTACGAAATTGAGAAGGTTTATACCTCGACTTTTCCCGATACGGCAGTTCTCGAAGATATCCTCAGCAGAAACAAAACCGACGTATTATTTCTGTCTCATCATGCAATGGGGTACGATCCAACGCTGGAAGGCTTTCCTTTTTACAATATCCCGGCCAGCTACCTAAAGAAACTGAAAGAACAGCGCATATCTTTTTATGTCCTGCATATCCCGCTCGATAAGAACGGGGATTACTCGACTTCCGTAAACCTGGCAAAAAAACTGCAATTGGAAATCACCAGTCAGTTTTGTGAGTATCTCGGCCATAAAGTCGGAGTAATCTGCGAAACCAGTTTTACAAAACTCGTAGATTTCTCATTACACGTTGAAAACGAAATAGACCATGAAATCAAGATAAGGCGATATGGTAACGAGTTTATTGAAAGAAATACAGTTGCCGTTGCCGCGGGGGGTGGGTGTATTGACTTTGTAGCGCAAGAGCTTGCGGCATTAGGCATAAACACATACCTGACTGGATGCACAAGGCCTATACCTTCCTTTGAGTCGAATATGGAATTTCACCGAATAGCCAAAGAAAATAAGATCAATTTAGTTGGAGCAACGCATTATTCCACCGAAAAATACGCCTGCATGGCCATGGTTGAATACTTCGCAGGACTTGGTATTGAAGCCGAATTTATTGAAGGTACGCCCTGCATGGAAGATCTTTAAGATTCAGAAACCATTGCCGGTGCTAATCGGCCCCAAAAAATCAGGGCCCGTACCAAATCAATCAGTACAGGCCCCAAACTTATGTAAACCAGTCATATCAACCACGCAATAAACCCGAACTTACGGAGCGGGTCGATACAGCCGGATATCGTCAATGAAAATCTTGCCCCAACCGCCGGGGACCGTCATGTTGCCCCTTGTTCCAAGACCGATAGCGATTTTGTCAACGTTGGTTAGGTCAATGCCCTGATCAGCAAAGCTCTGCAGCGGGATAACCCACTCAGTCCAGGTGTCAATTGTTGCCGCAGCCGGGTTGTCATGAACAACTACTGCAGGATTGCCGGTACTATTCGACACCGCCACGTAAAGCGGCTCAGGATCATTGTTGGTTATGCCAATATCCTGGCTCGACCACTGCCCGGTGACCGTTCCGGTGGTCGTGACGTTATTGAACACAGCCTCACACGTCAGAGCGGCATCATGCGCCGTAACAGCCAAACCGATATAGACATTCGAACCCATCATGATGTTCTCCGGCGTGCCCTGCACTTGCCAGTTAGAACCATCAGTCGAAGAGTATGCAGTAAAGCTGCCTGCTATGCTACGTTCTATCTTCACCCAGTAAGGCGCGGTAATATTTGCGGTAGTCGTGTGGGCACTGACTGCACTCGTACCGGGGCGTCGCTGGAAGGAAATACCCTGGCCAGGTGTAACCACCATCATCGCGTGTGCTGAATCCGGATTCAGCGACTCGCGAATCATAACTCCAGCCTTGGCCCAGGTGTTCGTGTTGGTCATACTCTCGACTCTTGCCGTAATCGAGCCGGCACCGTTGAGCATCTTGTAGGCATAGTGGAATTCATCAGCTTCCATGCCGTTGACGTTCCATATATCCGCGCCGGAGCCGGTCATCATGTAAGTACCAGCAGGGCCTTCGACGAAGCTGCCGGTTGATTCAGGATAGCCTCTGAACCACAGCGACAATTCAGTGACGCCTTCCTCGGTCCAGTCACGATTGTTCGTCAAAGTCTTCTCCGTCTGTGAATATTTAGCATAGCCCTGCTTATTATTGTCATAGGCCAAAGGCATCGACTTGCTACCAACGTGAACAATGGTTTCCTCTGTATAAGAAGGAGTCGTTTCGTCACCTACAGCAGCTCCTGTACCGTTACCAGGATGGTATGGATCAGATCCCAGAACACCGAAGCCAAGACCATCGATCCATGAATACCATATTTGGTTTGCTCCGGTATCGTAATCCTCGAAATCGTCAATGATAGCAAAGCCTGCCGTCGTAAAGCTCCAGACGCTGCCTATCCATGGACTTTCCGGATTGAGACTGTTGACTTCATCGATGCGCCAGTAATAGGTGTTCTCCCAGTCGAGCTTGCCGATATCAAAGCTCTCGTCACCGATAGCCGTGGTACCTTTATACTCGGGTGAAGCTGTCGTGGCATTTTTCACGGCGTCCTGGTCCGTGCCGAAGTACACATCATGTGAGATAGCCTGAAGTCCGGGCTTCCATTGGAGAACGGGCGTCTGTGTAACATCCACGGCGCCGTTCTCCGGCCTGGCGCCATAGGCATTCAAAGGCTCATACGGCGAGAGATTACTGCCGGGAATAATCACGCGCTGCGGCACGCCGGGGCCCTGCCAGGCCACCTGGCAATGGTCGCCGCCCTCATGCTCTTTCCAGAGCGCCATGATGTAGTATTTGTTGCCGCCTATCAGCGAGACAGGTTCGGACTGTTCCTCGCCGCTCCCCCATGAGTTCGGATTCGAATAGCTGCTCTCATAAGCAATCAGCCTGACGTTGCTTGAGTCATCATCGGTGCTCAGCCACAACTCGCCCTGGTCGTCGGTGCAGAGCCAGAACGTATAGTCGCCCGTGGCGGGAGCATAAACCCAGCCGTGAATCCGTCCTCCGTAATGCTCCAGGTCCTGGTCCCATGAAAATTCTGTCAGCACCTCGGTTACATCAGGATTATTCGGATAATTCGGATTGTTCTTAAGGGTATTTATGTCGGTAGTAGTGATGTTATCCCACCGCTCCATGATGACCATGCCCAGGCCCGGGATCGTGGTGGTAAAACTCCAGACATCACCCTTATGTGTAACGGGGACTTCTAATTCATCAACGCGCCAATAATAAGTCTTATCAAATTCAAGCGGGCCGGGATTGTAAGTGATGGTTGCCTGTGGCGGGCCTCCTGTAGCATTATTCACATCATCGAAATTGTCGCCGAAGTATATGGTATGTAATTTCGAGCCGAAACCCGCTGTCCAGCTAAGAACAATGTTCGGATCTACAAACATTGTCTCATCCATTGGCTCCGGATCATATGCCTTTTTCGGGGGAACCGTAAAGCTCCAGACATCACCTTTCCACGGGCTGTTGGGGTCCGAATCGTTGACCTCATCAATCCGCCAATAGTATGTCGTACCCGGAACAAGGCCATCCGGATAAGCTTGTCCGACAAAGCCTGCAAGATAATACAGCAATGTCTGGTTGCCCCGGAATGTATCGCCGGTGCCGGCATCCACCTCTTCAAAACTTTCGCCCATGTACACATCATGCGAGGTCGCAAAACTCCCCGGCGAGAAGCCCAGCGTCACCCATGTATCCGGATACATCGAGCCGGTCGGCGGTTCGGGATTCCAGGCCTTCGGACGAGCAGCAAGCTTTTTAATTTCCTCCGGCGACAGCGCTCGATTATAAATGCGTACCTCATCCATCGAGCCCTCGAAATAGCCGTACGCCATTCCGCCGAATTGAATAGGCGCATTCACTATCACCCTTGGAGAGCTTAAACCAGTAAGAACCACTTCGCCGTTAAGGTAAATCGTAGGCTGTTTGTTATCGTACACTATCATGATGTGATTCCAGTCGTCCCCAATCTCAGCCTCGTACACCGCTGTTGCGGGCATGTAGTTACTTCCGTGCTCGTAAACGGAAATACCGTTCGTACCGAGAGACAGTCCGGCCCCGCCATTCGAGTCTCCTCCGTGCTGGGGATCAAATGCATATCTTTGATTATTCACCCCGCCGGTACTGGTCGTGTTCTGAGGATCTATTTCGTGCTCGACCGATGTTTTGAACCATCCCCCGAAACTGAAGGTGTCGGTCGGCCTTCCGGTTGATCCTACAATAATATAATCGTCCGATCCGTCGAAACCAAGCGCGTAACCGACCTGACCAGACTGTTGATAAAGTACGCCGTTGTAAGGCGTGCCGTCATTGTGATTGTCACTCTGATCGAATAACGTCCCGCTTGCCTCCTCGAACTTCCAGAAGCCGACAAGAGAAGGATCGGCGGCAACCGCAGCACTCGTCAGAATAAAGACCGGCATAAAAACAAAAGATATGAGATAAACAAATCTACGGCACATAGTAACTCTCCTTTCAAAAAGTTCTATACAAAGCAACCAACAATGCTCAATGCTTCATAACTCGTTTTGTTCATATATGCGGCGGATTGTATCTCTGTGGTTTGCTGTTAAGCCTCCTACGCCTGATAGTCAGAAAAGTATAATAATTTACAAATTCCAACAATCACACTTATACCATATTGATAACTTAATCGTCAAGAAGAAACCCTGTTTTAACTGAATTTATCTTACGAATTACTCCCTGTTTCATTTTTTATCAAACCAGCGGCCTTTTTCTCTTCATACAGGGATAAAATTGTGTATTATGATTCCTTTGCCGACGTGAAATATGATGGATTCCAGGAAGTTTTGAGAATTCTGGTTGTCAACAACCTGATTACATGAGAGGTATATAATGAAGCATATTATTATCCTTGGATTATTTTGTCTATTCATTATCAGTATGTCGGGCTGTACGAAGTCCGTCGAAATCATCGCACACCGCGGAGCATCATATCTGGCTCCGGAAAACACCATGGCATCGGTCATGCTAGGCTGGGAAAAAGAAGCCGACGTAGAGGTGGATGTCTATCTGACAAAGGACAATAAAATCGTCGCAATTCACGATGATACCACAGAGCGGACGGCAGGGATGGAACTGAAGGTCGCCGAGACGACCTCCGATGAACTGAGAAAGCTTGACGTAGGGAGTTTTAAGTCTGAAGAATTCGCCGGCGAGCAAATTCCTTTTCTTGCCGACATTGTCGAAACAATCCCACGTGGACGAAAACTCTACGTCGAAATCAAGTGCGGGCAAGAGATTCTGCCCTATCTCCAAGAACTTCTGGCAGAAAGCGGCAAAATATCCCGGATCGTCATTATAGGATTCGGCCTGGATACGGTGACGATGTCAAAAGAAATGATTGATGTTCCCACATACTGGCTCAAGGGAACTGAAAAAACTGAAGAGACCGAGCAATGGATTCCTCACGATCCGCAGCTCGCTCAAACGGCAAAGGACAGGGGCCTCGACGGAATCAACGTTCATTATGCCGGTGTCACGAAAGAATTTGTTGATGCAGTCAAAGCTTCCGGCCAGAAGCTTTACGTCTGGACAGTGGATGATTCGGAAGAGGCAATCCGTCTGGTAAAACTTGGAGTCGATGGAATTACCACAAACCGCCCGGGCTGGCTTAGAGAGCAATTGAAAAATCATACTCATGGTATGTGAAAATAATTATTAACATTTAAGAACTGGAGAAACGACGAGTGGATATGTTGCGAATTTGGCCGATCGTTTGCGAATTCGGAATCGGAGCAATATTGTGCCTAATCGGGATACTTTGCGGATTACGTGGCGGATACCTTAATCTGAAAAACTCCGATGACCGGCGACTCCTGTTGATACTCATCGGCGGCTACTTTTTCATGCTAAGCATTATTTGCATCTTTACGTTCCTGGCTCCCAACTGGGCAAACGGAGGATCACTATGATTGCTCAGGCTATCGGCGGAAATCTCGATTATGCAGTAATGCTGGGCTATTTCGTTGCCGTTCTGGGATTCGGCCTGTATTTCGGCCGGTATACGAAAACTACCAAAGATTTCTTCTTCGGCGGGCAGAGGTTTTCATGGTGGCTGATTGCTTTTTCGTGTGTTGCTACGGTCGTTGGAAGCTATAGTTTCATAAAGTACAGCGCAGCCGGGTTCAGGTATGGCGTATGCAGTACGCAATCCTATCTTAACGACTGGTTCTGGATGCCGATACTGGTGCTGGTCTGGCTGCCTATTGTGTATTACAACAAAATTACGTCTGTCCCGGAATACCTTGAATCCCGTTTCGACAAAAAGACGCGCGTCGCCGCAACGATAATCATCCTGTTCTATATCATCGGCTATATCGGCATTAATCTGATCACACTCGGCCGGACGCTGCACACGCTGCTGGGCTGGGAGATAATGACCGGGGCAATAGTCACAGCCGTCGCTGTAGCGTTATATGTTTACATCGGCGGACAAACGGCAGTCATTATGACCGACCTTGTTCAGGGAATCATTTTGCTTATTGCCGGATTGGGATTATTCGCTGTAGCAATCTATCATTTCGGCGGTTTCGGCGACTTTTGGGCGCTGCTGCCCCGTTCGCATAAGTTTGCGTTTTCGGATTTCAACGCTCCTCCCGAGTTCAGCTTTATCGGCATTTATGTTCAGGACGGCCTTGCCAACACCGGAGCGCTGATGCTGATGCACCAGGGTTTTATCATGCGGTTTCTTTCGCTCAAGAGCGTTAAAGATTCACGTCGAATGGTGGTCTGCTGGATTCTCGTACTGGCGCCATTAGCAGCCATCGCCACCAGTTGCGGCGGTTGGATAGCAAAGGCGCTGGTCAACAATGGCGAACTTGTTACCGAGCCCGGTGATTCTTTCGTAAAAGCGGCTCATTTTCTTTGCGCGCCGGGTGTTTTCGGTTTCGTGCTGGCCGCCTTGACTGCAGCGCTGATGAGCACTGCCGACTCACTGATAAACGCTGTCAGTGCGATATTCGTCAATGACATCTGGAAACCATATGTAAAACCAAGCGCTGGAGATAAGCATTATCTACAGGTGGCAAGGATAACCAGTTTGGCCGCTGCCGGTATGGGATTGGCTCTAGTTCCCATATTTATGAAAGACACTATTTACGGAGCGCATAGCATGTTCACGGCCGCTGTGACGCCGCCGGTTCTTATGGCGATTTTGCTCGGGATTACCTGGAAGCGCTATACACCCACCGCAGCTTTTGTGACAATTGTCGGCGGAGCAATTCTTATCGGTTTGTCTTTTGTCTGGGCGGATGTTCTGGTCGGGCCTTTCGATTTCGGAATGGGGCCGGATAGCTACAAATTCATGCGGGCCCTGTTCGGTCTGCTGGCAGCAGGTACGCTCGGTGTGGCTGTAACATTGTTTACAAAACCGTGCACTGCGGAAAAATTAAAAGGGCTTATCGCCGGAACTCAATTAGATGCTATGCGACGGTTCAAAGGGGCTGAACCAAACCGACGCCCTGGCGAGAAGGTTCGACTGATAACGAAGTTCGATCCGAAGCTTTCGGGGCAGAACATTGTTATCGCTTCTCAATCAGCCCTTGATAAATTGGCTGCCGAACCGGGCGACCTGCTCTACGCCAGCCATGTCCGCTGGTGGTACGGTGGACTGCGCTCCGTTCATGTCAAGGCCGGTGAGCCGAAAGACTCCGAAGACAAAGAGCTGCTGAGAATAAGCCCGGAAGACGCCACCACGGCACACTTTACCGAAGGCCAAGAAGTCATAGTGGAAAAGATTATGTAAGGCCGAGTAATGAATCCTGAAAAACCTCTCGATACAACCTTCGATTGCGAATGCGGACGAAGCCACGAGGTTCCCATCAGGAGCATCGTTTATGTCGAAGATGCCCTGGTGCATATGCCCAAGGTGCTGGGCCCTTATGTGAAAGACCGCTGCATTGTTCTGGTTGCCGATAAACGAACCTGGGCTATTGCCGGCGATCAAGCAAAAGATGCCCTCGAACAAGCAGGCTGGTCCGTTCACGATATCATTATCCCCGATACCGACAAAGGTGGCCCCGTTTGCGACGACACAACCCATGCCTGGCTTAATGAACTAATGCTCCCTGCTGATATTGCCCTTGCAGTCGGCACTGGCGTCATCAACGATTTAACCAAATGGTCGGCTTACGATAAGGACATACCTTATGCCGTGTTCTCGACAGCCGCTACGATGAACGGCTATACCGCCGCCAATGTCGCTCCGACAATCAACGGTGTAAAAACTCTGATTCGTGCCCGGGCACCGCTTGCGGTTTTTGCTAATCCATCTATCATCGTCGATGCCCCTTTCGAGCTGACAGCAGCCGGCCTGGGCGACGCTATCGCTAAGCCTATCAGCACCGCCGACTGGATATTCAACAGTCTGTTCTGCGGCGAATCCTTCTGCCGTTACTGCAGCCAAATCATAAATTCCATGGAGCCGTACTATCTCGACAAGCCCGGTGACATTAGTGACCGCAAGCCTGCCGCCATTGAGGCTTTATTTAACGCCCTGCTATACTCTGGCATCGCCATGACGATTATAGGTACATCGGCGCCGGCTTCAGGCGGCGAGCATCTTTTCAGCCATACGCTGGATATGATGTCCAGCATAGATGGCGCCCTCCACGACCTTCATGGCAGACAGGTTGGTCTCGGTACTATACTCGCCTCGGCTCTATATGAACGGATCTTAAAAATCGAAAAACCTGTTTGTCATTCTTATCCTGATGACATCGACAGCAAGTTCTGGGGACCTCTGGCCGAAAATGTCCATCAGGAATACAAGCAGAAGATACCCATGCTACAAACAATCCGCGAAAAGTTAGTAAATGGTAAAACCTGGAGCGATTTTCTTGCCGTCGCTCGACAACAGGTTCGCTCCCCGACACAAATCAAGAATTGCCTGAAAATAGCCGGCGCTGCCCATACCTCTGCCGATATTGGTTGCTCCCGTGAGCGTCTGCTCGACGCTACCCTACACATGCATGAAATCCGCAAACGGCCGACAATTATCGACCTTGCATGGATTCTCGGAATTCTGCCGGGGGCCGCTGAAGAAATTATCGATCACTGGTTATTGAAGTGACGGCGGAGGGACTGAAACGCCATTTTTCTGGGCCAACATTGTTTCAGTCTCATAGGTACCGTAAAACGGTACATTGCCATCAAGCCAAATATACAATCGCCGCATTTCATCATCATTAAGTTTCACGCCCAGGCTATGAACGGCATCAGATAAAATCTTCGTCAACGGACTGATGTCACTTCCTATTTTACCGGGGCGGGTTATAATCGGTTCGTAAGTAGCCCCGCCCCACTCATACCATTTCACATATGGTTTCAGGTTCTCGTACGATTTGGTAAAATGCCCCGCCGGCTCGCCGATCAATACTATCTTGCTTTTGTTCTGGCCGGGGCTGCCATCGTGACATTCAACGCAGTTCTTATCGAGAATCGGCTGAATCAGAAGCGGGAAACTGAAAGGCCGAGTCCCTTCCGGACCGGCTTTTATTCGAGACGGTTCTCGCTGCATGGCAAGGGGTCGGGTCTTTTTCGTTGTCACAGTATGATTGCGTGGTTGGTGACAGCCGACACACCCCAGCCGTTCTCCCGGCTGCAAATACGTAACCGAGCGCATCGATTGCACCGCCCTGCCGCTTTCATCCACAGCCTGAAAATACAACGGTTTTCTCGCTGGAGCACGGAAATAGGCCGAGCCGTCCCCTTCTACCGGTACTGTTCCGAGAAGCATCCTTGCGCTTTCGGCGTTGGCATGACCGATACGCGGCTCATTGGCAACATGCGTCCGGCTCTTGGGCAAAACCTGAAAAACACGCAACTCGACGATTCGCCGATTTTGGGGCATGGGGAAATGGCTCTTGCGCACATCGGTCAGCATAAACTCGCCCTCATCGCCCAGCTCTTCGACCAGCGTGCCGTGTACAGCCGGCGGCATCGGACGCAGCTCAAGCGGAATAGGATACATGGATGAAATGCCCTTTTCCCGGTACAGCAATTCCATATTCCCGAAGCGGTCGAAATAATAAAGCCCCGTTTCGGTGTCGCGCTTAATATTGGGCCCCATTCCAGGTAAAGGATCGAAGCTGAACGATATAAGAAAGTAATTCTCCGACAAAGGCCAGGGGCTATGGAAATAGCTGCCGGGCCAGCCGGGAGCCTCGGGAAAACACACTTCCGGAGTCAGCACCTCAATCGAATCAAAGCAATCCTGACCCGTTTCCGGATCCAGAGCAACACGATACGGATCAAGCACCACCAGCGAGCCGCCCACATCGGCATGATGTGCCCCGGCCAGAAATACAAGCTTGTGAGAATTCGGAATCGCCTTGGGCTGATAGCAGGCATTGATTCGCATTGTGTAATTGCCGAATAACGCCATAGCGGCAGTACCATCCGGATTTGTGACCCACAGCCCGTGAAAATTCGCCGCCGAGCGGTCCACATAGTCCCAGCGGATATATACAATGCGTCCATCATGCAGCACCGATGGATGCCACTCGCTGGTCTCGTGGAACGACAGGATACGGCGATGCTTCAAATCCGGATCGAGCCGGTGCAGGGTATGGGCAGGCAGCGGTTCCCATGGATTGTTGCATCGTGTAAAACCGCCGCGATCCGACGACATGAACGCAAGTCCACCATCCGGCAAGGGGCACGGATCAAAATCGTCGTCTGGGCCGTAGGTGATTTGTCTGATATTGCCGCCGTCGGCATTCATGGCATAGAGATGGAAACATTTTCGCTTCTCGGAATAATAATCCGGTTTCTGTTCAGCACGTTCGGTAAAGGCGAAATATATCGTCCCGGCGTCATAAGAAAGAGCCAGCGTGGTATAGTTGCCCTTAGCCGATATATTTTTAGTCAGATGTTTGGTCTCGAACGAGTAGCCGGGCTGTTCAAGCAGATAAATTCCCCCACCTGCAATGTCCTCGTAGTCGTAATAGTAGCCGAGATATTCATGCAGCATCTGGCAGATAAAACGTTTTCGCTTCATAAAGATAAGGCGTTTTCCAGCTATCAGCGGATTCTTCAGGGCGATACTGCGCGATACCCAACGGATGTCACGATATAGCTCAGCACGATCCGAATCAGTCATTGCATCAACGTCTGCCACTCGTGATTTCAACTCAGACAGCGCCGCCCATTCGTCGCCAAGTTCGGGGGCATCCGACATTCGCGAAAGGTCAGCTAGCAATCTCTCCGCAGCGAATAATACTGCTCCAATCGCCTTTGGCGATGTTACATCCCGACCAAGGCGTTTTTCCTGCGCATCCCAATCAACCTCAACTATCACTTTAAAGTCGGGTGCCTCCTGTCCACTCATGACCGGCAGAAAATCCACGAGCACAATCAAAATCATAATGACAAAAAATGGCTTTGGATTATTAATATTTGACACCTGTATTCTCCATGACTGTTCATGCAACTTTTATCTATCTAATTATCACAAAATCCATCGATAAACACAAGACAAATCCACTTTCATAATTTTTGTCTTTTATAACGCAGGAAATACATGCTGCTCAAAATAAATGGGACCTATACTTTGCCAATCGGTACAGGTCCCAAATCGATTCAAATTCCGTTTATTGGAATGAAAGCACAATTTAATTTTAAGGAGCACTTTCCGGTTGATGGAGGCCGATATCATCGAAATACATCTTACCCAAGCCGCCGGGCGTGGTTGTGTTACCCCTGGTGCCGAGACCAATCGCAATCGTGTCGACATTGGTCAGGTCAATGCCCTTGTCGACGAAGTCCTGCAAGTCGATATTCCATTGAATCCATTCTTCTACCAGCGCCGCATCGAGATTATCATGAGTGACGACCGCGCTGCCGTTGAGAGCAACATACAACGGCTCGGCGTCGTTATCCGGCTCGCCCCTGAACCAAATCGTTAATATACTGACACCATTTTCGGTCCAGTCGCGCGGATAAGCCAAAGTCATCTCCACTTCCGAATACTTGGCCGAGAGCTGCTGATCGTTATTATATTGTAACGGCATTGCCTGCATGCCTCCGTGAACGATAATTTCTTCGGTATAAGAACTCGTGGTCTCATCGCCAACAGCCGAGCCTGTGCTGTTGCCGGGAGAATATGGTTCAGTGTCCGGGGTACCATAGCCAAGCCCGTCAAGCCATGTGTACCATATCTGATTTTCGCCGGCATCATAGTCCTCGAAATCGTCGATAACAATATAATCGGCAGTAGTAAAACTCCAGACATTGCCGGTCCAAGGACTGTCGGGATTGAGATTATTTACTTCATCGATCCGCCAGAAGTATTCGGTGCCCCACTCGAGCTTGCCGGGTTCAAAGCTCTCAGAACCAAGCTCCGCCGTGCCCCTGTACTCGGGAGAACCGGTATCGGCGTTTTTAAGAGCTTCTTCGTCGGTGCCGAAATATACCTGATGCGCAGCCGCCGCCTCGCCGGCGCCCCACTTAAGAATCGCTGTTTGCTTCACGTTAACAGCACCGTTTGCCGGCCTGCCATTTCTCGCCTTTAGCGGCAGCGAAAGAGCGGCCTGCGGAATCCATTGCTTCGGCGTATGCGGAGACTCCCAGCTCAGATCGATCACGGCACTGCCGAGATCCTCATAATACTCCAAAACAAAGCCGTAGGTTTGTCCGGCGACAAGATTGATCCTACCCCGGTTCTCCGTGACCGCGTGTCCGGTCCAGTTATTGATAAGCTGCCGGCCGTCCACCCATAAACGTACTCCATCGTCGCTGTTGGTAAAGAATGTATAGGTCTCGGTAAACGCCGCTTCAATTTCGCCCGTCCATCTTACCGAGAAATTATCAGCGCCGACTACAGGATCCGGTGTACCGTCGCTCCATGAAAATCTTATTTGCGGATCTATCCGGCTCAACATATGGCTTTCGAAATTCATACCCCTGAAATAGTCACCTCGAACACCACCACCGGTACCGGCTGTCGTGAAGTGCCAGACGTCACCCTTGTATATTTGGACACCATCAGATTCATCTACTCGCCAGTAGTACGTCTTATCCAACTCAAGTGTACCGGGATTATAAGTATTGTTTCCCTGAGAAGCCCCACCAGAGGCATTGTTCACATCTTCAAAATTATCGTCAAAATACACTGTGTGCAGTTTGGCCCCGAAACCGCTTGTCCAGCTAAGTTGTACATCCGCATCAATAAATCTGGCCTCATGGGCCGGCATAGGATCATAAGCGGTTTTAGCTGGAACCATAAAGCTCCATACATCGCCTTTCCACGGACTGTTGGGTTCGGCCTCGTTGATCTCATCGATTCGCCAGTAGTAAGTGGTACCAGGAACGAGACCATCAGGGTAGGCATATCCGAAAAAGCCGGCAATATAAAACGCATCAGTGTAGTTACCTCGAAAAGTATCACCGGCGCCTTCGTTCACATCGTCAAAATTCTCGCCGAAATACACATCGTGCGAAACCGCTAAAGCACCTGGAATCCAGCCAAGATTCACCCATGTTTCCGGATGCTTGGCACCGTCAGCAGGGCTCGGTTCGCTGGCTTTGTATGATAACGCCAGCTTTTTAATTTCTGCTTCGTCAAGTGCCTGGTCGTAATAGCTCACCTCATCTATGATACCATCGATCCATAAATCATAGCCGGGATCCAGCCATACACCGATGGCAAACCTTTCGGGGTAATTGTCGCTGGAAGCGCTTACCCACCTGATAGGACCTCCCACATTCGTCGGGCCGACCGAAACTTTACCATCGACATAGATTATGACATTTGTCCCATCATAGGTGGCGGCCAAGTGATACCATTTTCCCGTTTCGTAGATATTCGGTGTTTCGACATAATACATTCCATCTTCTGTTCGTATTGCCAGGCCGAAGTCCCGCTCATTCTCGCCTTCCCAACCCCAGTTATAGAGGAAGAATCCGCACTCATCGTCACCGGTATCCATGCCATTACCCACAAAGCTGCTGAAATATGCAAAATTGTTGAGCTTAGTCCAGCACGATATGGTGAATCTCTCCGGCATCAGTATCGCAGGATATGTACCAGGCCCGGTACCTTCTCTCTCGGCACAAAGTACATAATCGTCAATTCCATCAAAACTCAGAGCGGCACCGGATTTTCCGCCCGTCCACGTCGCTCCGTTAATAATCCCATCATTGCCGTATCCTGATGAATCTGCTGTATTTGCTCCATTGTTCTCATCAAGCTTCCAGTAGCCAATAAGTTTAGCCGATGCACTGCCGGCTACGCCCAGCACTAAAACAACAGAAATTACACGAACAAACTTTGCGAACATAATGATGCCTCCTCTATTTGAAAACTATATACATTCCCAAAAAAAGACCAAAATCCACACGGCGCACGACCGTGTGGATTTGACCTTTACTACCATTATCTATAAAAATTATATACCTTCCTGTCAAGGAAAATCCTATGACAGTCCATCCAAATTCAGATATCACCAAGCTCTGGTCTTATCCGTCAAAAACCCAGCCTGGGCGGTAATCGCGGCGCAGCAATGCGTTGGCCTCGTTGTTATTGGTGACTCGGCCTCGGGCGCCATCGTATTCGAGTTTCTCGCCGACACGGTAGGCAACCAGACCCAGATGCATCATCTCAATCGCATTGCCGCCATACTCGAAATCACAATGTGTTTTCCTGTCGTTTTTACCTTTGCAGGCCTCAATCCATTCTTCCTGGAAATGTCCGAGCGGCGGAATTATCTCGTCTTTAGACCGCTTATTGTAATACGTAAAGTCAGCATCGTCGCCAAAAGGCAACACAATCCGTGAATCGTAATCACATACAATAAAACCCTTGGTACCCTTGAACATAGCGCCGTGTCCGATCTTGTTCAGATCGATGTATTCCTTAGGTGATCTCGGCATCATGCCGCCCTGGTACCAGTGGACACGAAGAGGTCCGCGCCAGTCGTTCGCCGGGATGTCGAAAACAGTATGCAATTCGACCGGCGTGACTTCAGGATTGTATTTTTCGCCTTCGCCTTCGGCCGTTGTCGGAAGACCGGCGTCAATTGCGTTCCACACCAGGTCGATTGTATGGCTGCCCATATCACCAACCTGACCGGTGCCGTAATCCCAGTACATGTTCCACGACAAGCAGTTCATACCGAGGCCACCTGCGAAGTACTCTGGATTGTAAGGATGGAACGGTGACGGGCCGATCCACAGGTCATAATGCAGCGTTTTGGGCGGCTCGCCTTTGGCCAGGGGATAACCCTTGCGGCGGATTTGGCGGTCACCCCAGGCGTAGCAATCAGTCAGCTCGCCGATAGCCCCGTCTTTGACCAGCTCTCGCACACGCTCGAAGTTCGGCTTGGCGTGGCGCTGCGTGCCTACCTGTGTGGCGAGTTTGTCCTTTTTCTTGAGGTAGTTCGCCCGGACGATGCGTGTCTCTTCAACCGTGTGGGCCAGCGGCTTTTCCATGTAGCAGTGCAGGTCGCGGTTCAGCGTCCAGTTGGCGATGAAGCCGTGCGTATGGTCCGTTGTGCAACAGACCACAGCGTCCAGATTCTTTTGGTCAAGACACTTGCGCCAATCTACATAATGTTTGGCCTTGGGGAATCTTTTGGCAGCGTAGGCTATGTGTTCTTCATCCACGTCGCACAGAGCAACTACGTTTTCCTTGGCGATCGTACTGAAATGCGCATCGCCCCGTCCCCAGGTGCCGATCAGGGCAATATTGAGTTTGTTGCTGGGCGCACTGGCACCTGAAAGCACACCACTCGGTAAGACAACTAATCCGGCCCCGGCAGCAATAGTGGATTTCAGGAAATCACGGCGTTGAATGGTTTTGGTATTCATCTTTGTTTCTCCTATGTATGTTTTAGTTGTTGGCCATTAAAACAGAGTACTAAGTTTACGAACAAAAACAAACGGTTGCAAGAGAAAAAGTGATGGGCTAAATCATAAGTTTTGCAAAGGATAATTTCGTATTTCCTGCGTTTTTGGTATGGTGAAAAGGCATATGCAAAAAAATTAATAAAAATTAGACAAAATAACAGCTTTAAGCTGTCTTTACTAACGAATCAAAACTGGGACAACATCTTGAACAAGAAACTGCCTGATAATATACTGCGAGCGGCTTTGGCTCAGGACGATCCGGCTGCCGTGGAATTAATGTGGGATCGTTATTCAGGCGATTTATTCGCATATCTGCTGGTTGTCCTTTGTTCGAGACATGATGCCGAAGATGTACTTCAGACGGTATTTGTCAGGATTGTTCAAAAGCGCCAGAGATTGGCTAAAGCCCGATACCTGGATGCGTATATTTTTAGGATAGCCCGAAATGAAGCTTCCAGTTTCATTAGTCGCCGGAAAAGAGAGCGAAAAGTTGAGAGTATAAATGAATCTTGGCTGATTGTACCGGAAGATCATCAAAAACTGAATGATCTGTCCGAGCAATTGGAGGCTGCATTGGCTCGCCTACCGCAACAGCAGCGTGAAGTGATTGTTATGAAGATATACAGACAGAAAACGTTTTTAGAAATCGCCAGGCTTTTGGGACTGTCCCAGAATACCGTAGCAAGCCGATACCGTTACGGTATGGAAAAGCTGCGAACTCTGTTGGGGGATATTTTATCATGAACGAAAACGCAGAGAACAAACAGATCGAAAAGCTCCTAAGAAAAGCACATCTGCCCGAACCATCATCCGAACTCAAAGAGCGGATTACTGCTGAGGCGACAAAGGCCTGGAAGCAAATCTCGCTGGAACTACCATGGCAGATTCCTGTCAGACGTCTGATAACCTCAGCCGCGGCGGCGGTATTCATAATATGGCTGGCCAACTATTCCAGTGATAACGCAATGGTACCAGGGCAATTAAGTGAAACCAGAATAGCAAATCAGCAAGGCTCCGACCTTGATGTATTGACAGAAATATCTTACAGTCCCCTTGCCAGACATTTGGTTTCAACCGGTCATAGATTTTCGATAACCGATGCTTCGGCGTTGCGTAATTATGCTGAGACGGTTCGCAGTACTTTGAGCGAAGCACAGAAGAACGGAAATTCAAAACCATTCGCACCAACTGAAGGCAGGAGTATTCTGCTTCCAAAACAATCCGGCTTCAATTCCTATTCATAGAGTCAAACCACGAAAGGATAATACCAATGAAAAAAAGAACCGTGAAAATCCTGAAAATCATCGCCGTAATATTGATTGTGCTGAGCCTTCTTTATGCTATCGCTGTCGGTGTCTCTGCAGTAAAGCTTACCCGAGTTTATGCAGATCTGAGAAAAGACGGCAGACCAATGAATCAAGTTGACATTATACCAAAAATAGTGCCCGACACAGAGAACGCCGCCCTGCTCTACGAGAGCGCCGGTCTGCTGCTCAAGGCCCAGCCGGCACCGGGAGGAAACCTGCTGGAGTATTTGGGTGCTGGAAGCTCTGAGATGGGTCCGAAGCCGACCACGGAAGGAAACCTGCTCGAGTATTTGGGGGGGCTTTCCGACAAGTTCATAAAGGAATCCCTCGATCCGGACAAACTTGCCGAATTACAGCAACTGTTCGAGCAGGACGTGGTAACCCAGGCCCTTTCGATTGTCGAGCAGGGAACTCAGCGACCTTCATGCTGGTTCGAACGCGATTATAAAGACGGCATTTATACCCTCTTACCCAATTTGCCAAACTTAAGGGAATTCTCGCGCATTCTCTCGGCAAAAGCACAACTCGAAGCCCGAGCCGGCAATCTCGACAAAGCATGGAACATAGTTCGCACGCATTTGAAATTTGCCGACGCTACGCTGAAAGAACCCATCTTAGTCACTCAATTGGTGCGCATCGCATCAATAAAATTAGCCTGCAGAACAATTCAAGAACTCTGCGCGATTGCACCGCCGAACGAACAACAGTACCGCGGTATTCAAGGACATCTTACAGGTTTCGACGACATCAGCCCAATAGTTCGGGCCATCGATGGTGAACGGCTGCTCTTAGGCGAATGGGCCTTCAATCTTCCGAAAAACGAGCTTTACAAAGTAACCCATGATAATGAAGATCCGGAGGATATTTCCGGCATAATCTACAAACTTATAATCCTCCGAGCTACTTTTAAGCCATTGTTCCTTGCAGACCGAGCAGCCTATATGCGATTCATGCATAAAAGTATCGAGTATCTTGAAAATCCGCATCCGAATATCAGGATAGATATTCTGGGAGAGAACATCGAGAAACATCATATGCTATCAAAAATGCTCATTTTTGATATGAACAGGATCAAAGCATTCCACCGCGAAATGATTACAGAAGTGCGCATCACTCAGGTGGGCCTGGCCTTGCTACAACACAAACAGAGCCGGGATGTATTCCCCGAGACACTCGAATCACTTAAGTTGCATAACATCAACGATCCGTTCTCAGAGCATTCGATTCGCTACAAACCTCAGGGACAAGGTTTTATCCTCTACAGCATCGGCCCGGACCAGAAAGACAACGACGGCAGCCCAAAGCAAAATAAACAAAAGGATGACTGGGACATCGTCTGGTCTTATACAGGCGGACGTTAAGCCTCGACTCGACAGTATAAGTTGTAACACCAGCAGTAATTATGCCTTCATGCGGTAGCCTAACCTGCTGATTAGTCCTGTCAGGCCAACAATGGCAAACGCCATCACCAGACAACCAAAAACAGCGACAATTACAGGTAACTCGCTGCTTTTATAAAACCAAATTCGCAGATGCAGAAATCCGGCAATAATATAAATCCAGGGATGTAGGATGTAGGCTGTTAACGGATTCATCCCTGCCGGTCGTATGATCAGGCTCCACGTACGATACCTGCGCACATCCATTATCCAATATAAAACCGCCCACGCCAGTGTTGTTAGTGACGCACACAAAAAACACCACGCAGGAGTTGCACGAATCTTGTTGATGCCGAAAAGTGGATCGAACATCAGCGCAGCCAGGGCCAGACCGATTCCGTATGTAATAGTCCATCGTAAACGTTCGGAATGTGTCTGAATCCGTGAGCCAGGCAACAGAATATCACCCAGGCAGCAGCCAGCCATTGAAATCGACGCGAGCGAACCCAGTGATTGGCCGATGGATACATGCGCGCCGACACCATCGACAAGTCGTTCGATTTGTCTGATCGCCGGCGCCGCCCATGTAAGCCATGCCCTCGAATCGACGCGTGAGAACAGCCCTTCTTTATCGGCCACATACAGCATTGCCAGAAGCCCCACTGCACCGATTAACCACTCTCGCCGCCGGCCCAAGACCAGGTAAATCAGTGATGTCACCAGATACGCCCAGCCGATCAATCCCAGGATACCCCACCATGAATGACGCAGCCAGACAGTATCACTCTGATCGAAAATCGGCCCAAATATCAGGTGCTTGCCGTCGGCCGTACGATAAACCAGTACCAGCACGGTGAGTATGATTAAACCGATTATGCGAACTATCAGGTATATCTTCCGCTTTCGTTCCGTGTTGGGCGGTACGATAAAGGCCATGAAAATGGCCGGATACACCAGCAGACCCCATAAGCCGCGGTAACCAGGATTATGCCGTTCCATATTGACCATCAGCACGCCCATTACCAGCAGTGCTATGGTTCGTCTCAGAACTTTAGCCAGAAGTCTTATCCTTGACCTGCCTTGGGCAAGTGCCCGGCCCAGGGACAGGGGAACTGACATCCCCATTATGAACAAAAAAGCAGGAAAAACCATGTCCGGCAATGTCATACCATCAGCCTGAGCACTTACATGCTTAAGCCATGCCGGCGCTGTCTTGACACCCGCAACATCGTTAACAAAAATCATCAACAGAATCACCAGACCGCGCAGGGCATCGACAGAAGCAACACGATCCATCGGCTCGATAGGCAATAATTCATGCTCGGTGCAGACATTATCTACTGACACGCTCGGCTCAGGCTGGTGGCTCTCGTTTCTATTGTTCATCTCGATGTTACTCTGCCGGATTAAGCAGCTTCAGCCCCTCCACAAGAGGAGCAAATTCGGTCCATTTCTTACGACCACTCCACGTGGTGAACAGGTGGCCCAGCATATTCGGATGCTTCTGATCCCGGCTGTACTGAATCAGCGCCGTAGTGCCATCGACCTTTTTCCATCCGGCCGGTAGTACGCGAAATCCTTTTTCGAGAAACATGGGCACAGACGGATAACTGTCCCGCGGCTCATAGTGCCAGTCACAAATGATTATGTCTTTGGGAACCATATCCACAGCCGGGGCTGTGCCGTTTGCCGAAGCCTCCCATTTGCCATATTTATAAACCTCGGCGTCGATAAACCTATCGCCCCACATCAGCATTTCTAAGCCGAGATGTTTGACCAGATGCTCGTGCAAATCGTTCACCGCTTTTGCAAACACTTTCGCAGGATCTCTGCCTTTAGTAGATGGTGAGTGTTCCGAACCAATCAGAAAGACCTCGTCCATACCCACATGCATCGCATCAGCATCAAACGCATCAATTAATTCATCAAGCAAGGGGAATACGATTTCATTAACCTTCGGATTCAGCGGATCCCATTCACGGCAGTAAATCCCTTCGTTTTCAGGGAAAGCACCCGGCGTTAAATCCAGTTCCGGATACTTTGTTAACAGTGGAAAAGTCCGCTTCGACCAGGATTGATGCCCCAGGCAGTTAAACTGGGGAATGAGCCGAATAACGTGTTCTCGACAGGTTTCTGAGAACTTCTGAGCTCCCTCGTATGTAATGGGTGCCCGGCCCATTCGAAGCTCGGGATGCGATTTAAACTCGAATCCGTAATTGACCTCGAGTATCAATACATTGATTCCCATCTCGGCAAGTACTGGGATTTCTTTTGTAAGGCCATCGAGTGCATCATCTGATCCATAGTTTATAAGATGCAGCGCGCGCCATTGCCCCGCAGGGGGTTTCAAAGGGGACTTCGCCGGGCTGGCACAACCCGGAGCACAAATCATAATCAATCCTAATAGCAACACAATACTGAGGGATCGCGATATTCGCATGTCAAATCTCCTTTTCACATAAATACTGTCGTTCTGATGAGGTTTTAAGCGGATAGTTTACCGAACCGCCGGGAGAATACTAACATAAGGGCTTGATATTTCAAGAATAATCGCTATGCTGGTATTTCTTCGAACCGCCGGTATGAAGATTTGGACGGTAAGGGCAATGAATTGTAAACAATAACTACGAATATCTGAACTTTTAAGGAGTAATAATCATGGCAAATCAATTCACTCGCAGAAATTTCCTCAGGACGGGTACTATGGCCAGCCTGGGAATGGCTGTCGGCAGCGTAATAATTCCCGACAGCACGAGTGCTCAACCTCGATCTGATGCCGCCAGTATGATCGGGTATAATCCGGGCGCTAAGGATCTTATAAAAGTTGGTTTCGTCGGTATCGGCAATCAAGGTGCAGGGCATGTTAACAATCTGCTGAAGGTCGAGGGCTGCCAGATCACGGCGGTCTGTGATATTCGTCCTGAAAGAGTCAAATGGGCCCAAAGACAGATTGTCAGGGCCGGTTTTCCGGAGCCGAAGGGATACACGAAAGGCGATCTGGATTTCGAGCGCATGTGTGCCGAAGAAGATTTAGATTTGGTTTACAATTCTGCTCCATGGCGATGGCACGCACCGATTTGCCTAAGCGCGATGGAAAACGGAAAACACGCCGCCTCCGAAGTCAATATTGCTCTTTCGGTGGAGGATTGCTGGAAACTTGTTGAGGTCTCGGAAAAGACCAGCAAGCATTGTGTAATGCAGGAGAACTGCTGCTATGATTTAACCGAGATGGTTGTCCTAAACATGGTCCAGCAAGGCCTTTTCGGCGAGATTATGCACGGCGAATGTGGCTATCTGCACGACCTGCGAGGCCTGAAAATCCATCCGACGTTTTACCAGGGGATGTGGCGGGCGCATCAGTCGCTCAAACGCAACGGCAATCTCTACCCGACCCACGGAATCGGGCCGATGGCATGGTGTATGGATATAAACCGCGGCGATGCTTTCGATACTCTCGTTTCAATGACAACCAAATCAATCGGCCTTAATGAGTTCGCCGACAAAAAATATGCCGAGGCCAAAACAGAAGAGGACAAGAAATTCTACAGCGAATGGCAGAACCGTAAATATGCGCTCGGCGACGTCAATATTACGCTGATAAAAACAAAGTTGGGCAAGACCATCATATGCAAACACGATACAAACCTGCCACGCCCCTACAGCAGGGATTTTCTTGTACAGGGATCGAGAGGTCTCGTTCGAAAATATCCCACGGAGAAGATCCATATCGAGGGACTCACCCGGGGCCACAGATGGGAAGATTTGAAGGATTACAGCGAAAAGTACGAGCATCCGGTTTGGAAAGCAATCAAAGAAAAGGCCAAAGGTGCCGGCCATGGGGGAATGGACTTTATCGAAGACTATCGTCTGATAACGGCCCTGCGAAAAGGGATATCGCCTGACATCGATGTCTATGACTCGGTAGCATGGAGCGTCATCATCCCGCTTAGCGAAAAATCAATCAATGAGGGCAACATGCCCGTCAAATTCCCCGATTTCACCAATGGCAAGTGGAAAGAACCACGACAACTGGGCGTATCAAAATGGTTCGTATGATAACACACCCCCGAATATAGGAAACTTCAATGAAACCGACACTATTAATTCTGGCCGCGGGTATGGGAAACCGCGCTACGGGGGGCTTAAACAAATCGATCCGATCGGGCCGAACGGCGAGATTATCATCGACTATTCCATCTATGATGCGATTCGTGCCGGATTCGGAAAACTGGTCTTTGTCATCCGGCATTACTTCGAGGACGCATTCAAGGAGAAAATCGGCAGCAAGTTCGACGGAGTGGTTGAAACAGCCTACGCCTACCAGGAGCTTGACGCCGCCCTCGATGGATACCCTTTACCACCTGAGCGCGAAAAGCCCTGGGGCACAGGTCACGCGACCCTGCTTGGTAGAGATGTCATCAATGAACCGTTCGCCGTAATTAACGCCGATGATTATTACGGCATTAATTCATTTAAGACGATGGCTGATTTCCTTTGCGGCTCGGAAGTTTCACCTAAGAATTACGCGATGGTGGGCTTTCAGCTACGCAATACGTTAAGCGAATACGGTTCGGTAGCACGTGGCGTATGTCACTGTGACGACAATAATTGTTTAAGCGACATCTTCGAACGAACAGGTGTTGAAAAATACGAAAAAGGCGCCCGCTATTTTGACCAAGACGGCACAGAACATCTTTTAACCGGCGATGAGGTAGTATCCATGAACTTATGGGGTTTTCACCAGTCAATTTTCCAGCACATCTCGGCGAAGTTTAAGGATTTTCTGAAAAAACACGGAAATGATCCTAAAGCCGAATTGTATATTCCTACTGTAATCGATGATCTTGTCGAAAGCGGTAAGGTTAAAGTCAAAGTTCTTCCCACGCACGACACATGGTTTGGTGTGACATATCGAGAGGACCGCGAGATAGCCGAGCAATGCATTAGTAAGCTGATCGAAGAAGGACTGTACCCGGAAAAGCTCTGGGAAACATGATGGAACATGATATAAAACATATAGCGGGAAAATTCAATTTAGATGGTAAATTAATCCGGAGCGAATCCTTCGGAAGCGGGCATATTAACGATACCTATTGTCTGACTTGTGAAAAGGACGGCTGCTCAATACACTATGTCCTACAGCGGATTAACCATGAGGTATTCAAAAATCCACCCCAGATGATGGAAAATATCCGGCGTGTAACGAACCACATTCAACAAAAACTACAAGAGCAACAAAATAAATTCGCATCACGTCAACTCATCGTCATCAATACGAAAGACGGCGACTACTTTTACCGGGACGACCGAGGCAACTACTGGCGCGTTTATAACCGGATCGAAAATGCGGTCACGTATGACACAATGGAATCGCCTGAACTGGCTTACGAGGCGGCCCGGATGTTCGGTCGGTTCGCAGCAATGCTCACGGATTTGCCCGGCCCGCCGTTAAATGAAACAATTCCCGATTTCCATACAACTCCTAAGCGATTCAAAACCTTCCAAGAAGTCCTCCGGCAGAATCCTTGCAACCGGGCAAAAGAAGCCGGGATCGAGATTGATTTTGTACTTCAAAACGCCGGGATTTGTAAAGTACTGTTAAATCATGTCGAAAAAGGAAAAATTCCAGTCCGCACAACGCACAACGACACAAAAATCAACAACGTGCTGCTTGATGAAAAGACTTACGAAGGAGTGTGTGTAATCGACCTTGACACAGTTATGCCGGGGCTTTCATTGTATGATTTCGGCGACATGGTGCGCACAGCGACAAATCCGGCAGAAGAAGATGAACGCGATCTGTCGAAAGTTACCATGCGGATGCCAATATTTGAAATGCTGCTCAAAGGCTTTGCTAAAGAAACTCACAAGTTTTTAACACTGGCCGAGAAGAAAAATCTGGTTTTTGCCGGTAAGCTAATAACATTCGAGCAGATGATTCGCTTCCTCGCCGACCACCTGGTAGGTGATATTTATTATAAAATACACCGCGAAGGCCACAACCTGGATCGCTGCCGAACACAGATGAAAATGGTACAGTCAATAATCGCCCAGGAAGAGGCGATGAATGCTTTGGCCGACACTGTATTTGAAGAGCTGTCCCGATGAGTCGAAAAATATTTCAGTGCCCGCTCACGTCCCTCAGTCACGGGTAGTAATGATTATTCCTTTGCTCCATGCTTGCGTAGAAGCTCAACAATTTCGATATTGCCTCTTTGCTTAGCTAAATCTAAAGGAGTGCGACCTGCATGGTTTTTCGTATTTATATCGGCTCCTTTAGCAATAAGCAATTCTACAAAATCTGTTCGACCGCCCCTAGCAGCCAGGTGCAGTGGAGTCAAACCGTTATTGTTTTGCGTATTTATATCGGCTCCCTCATCGACAAGTAATTCCGCAACTTCCTTGTTTCCTTTTTGACATGCCCAGTAAAAAGGAGTTTGCCGTCGGTTGTCTTTTGAATTTACATCCGCACCATGTGCGATTAGAATCTCCACCAAGTCTTTAATTGCTTTTCTTTCCATACAGGCCAAAGCCAAAGGTGTCCAGCCAAGATTGTATGGAGCATACACATCAGTTTTGGCTTTAACGTCAGCTCCGTGATTAATAAGCCATTCCACAATATCCTTATAGCCATGGCAAACTGCGATGTGCAGAGGTGTATAGCCGGCTACACGCCCTGAACTACGACTATTATCGCCACCATTATTTTTAGAGTTTACATCGGCTCCTTTGGTGATAAGTAGTTCTATTAGCTTTAGTTCACCTGACCGAACTGCTTGAAAAAGCGTGGTACAGCCGAGGAGCGTTCTTGCCTGAAAATCAGCACCGTTAGCGATAAGAAAATCAGCAGTTTCCGTCCTGCCCATTGAGGCTGCCCAGTGCAGAGGTGTCCAGCCATGCTCATCCTTTGTATCAACATTTGTTCCTTGCTCTATAAAACTTTGCACGCGTCCTAAATCACCTATACATGCAGCCATATGGAATGTGGAAACATCGGCCCCCTTGCTGACAAAGAATTCGACTATCTCTCGATTTCCCATTGAAGCTGCATGGTAAAAAAGCGTCCACCCATCAATTGTTTTGACATCAAATTTAGCTCCTTTTGCAATAAATAGTTTTACGCTTTCTAAGTTGTTATTCATAATGGCATAGTAAAGGGGCGGGTACTCCTCTTCGGCCACATGATTAACATTAGCTCCCCTCTCTATCATGAACCTTATTGTATCTATATCATTGCTCCAAACTGCGGGATATAATGCTGTATAGCCAAATTTATCCCCAGCATTTATATCAGCACCGTTTGCCAGAAGAACCTTGATAATTCCTTCATGACCATTTTGCACTGCATAGTATATGAGAGGAGTGTCCCTCCCATCCTTCGCCTTTGTATTGACATCGGCGCCTTGGGCAATGAGCTTCTTGACTTGTTCCACATCGCCCTTTTCCGCAGCATCATGAAGCGATTTGTTCTTCTTTGCTTGTTGAACACGCTCTATCATAAGCTTTGTTGTCGGGACCACCGTACTGGTTGGAAACTCATCAACAAGTTCCTGAAATGTAGATATTGCATCATCAAACTTTCCCGTTTCGAAATATATTTGTCCGATCCAATATTGCGCATTCTGTGCTACTGCACTCTTCGGCGACAGGCTAATCACTGCTTTGTATTCGTTAATTGCGGCATCGTAATCAGAGAGTTTATGAAACTCATTTGCCTTTTCGAAATGTTGTTCGGCTTCTGCACTTGTCTCCGATCCAACACCTGCCAAAGCCACAACCGGTATTTCTGAGAAGATCGTCGAAGACACACCTATTATTAATAAAACTAAGTTCGCATTTTTCATTATCATAATCCTTCATTTTGCAGCGTTAATTGACTGCGCTATACTCATTAATTGTGAAATTTCAGTATTACCTATCAAAATATAAGAAAGAGAATCATCTCTCCACGTGAGAATAGTTCCTCCTGTTTGTCCTTCATTGCGATATATGGCGTATTCTCTAAAATCCCTCGGTTCA
>WOR8_10002860_pt1 | contig 28217 bp, 24 predicted proteins | sample DeeMarSeWOR38_10_FD_19890 | JGI IMG/M metagenome (IMG submission 19890) | reverse complement strand
AGCCAAAAAGTCGGCTTACCGTAAGTTTAAAATCAAAGCCGTACCGACCCACGATGACTATGCCTATATGTCGGAAGTGCTGAAACGCAGACTGCGAAAATCCGCCTCGCAACGAAAACCTCAGCCGTTTCCGGATTTATTGATGGTCGACGGCGGCCGCGGGCAGCTGAACATTGCTTTGGCGGTGATCAAAGAATTATCCCTTGAAGGTCAGTTTGAAATAATTGCGATTGCCAAAAAAAATGAAAAAAAGGGCGAAACCCGAGACAAAATATTTAAGCCGCTCAGAACCAATCCCGTTGGCTTCGGCAAAGACGCGGATCTGCTTCTCTTCCTGCAGCGGATCAGAGACGAAGCACATCGGTTTGCCATAACATTTCACCGCAAGCGCCGGACGAAATCCACGCTTCGATCTGAACTGGATGAGATACCGGGAATCGGCAAAAAAAGAAAAGCGATTCTGTTGAAGCATTTCAAAAGCATAAAAAAAATTCGGGAAGCTGACATCCACCAACTCGATGCGCTTCCCGGAATTACACGTGCCGCAGCTGAAGCCGTATACCATTATTTTGATTCAAAATAATGGTAGGTTTCAGGTGTCAGTTTCAGGTGTCAGGATTCAGAAGACAGCGGTCAGATGACAGAAGACAGATGGTAAGGGCTGGGAGCTAAATCACCATATCTGATTTCACCTCGATTGTCTTCGACATGCGTTCAGACCGAATGTAGCTCGGCGCATGCTGTTTTCTTTCTTCTGTCATTTGTATGCTGACACCTGACACCTTTCATTTAACTAGTAATTCAGCTTTTTCAGAACGTCTTTTAGTTCCTGAACCGCGGCTGCCGAATTCTGAAGAGCCGATTTTTCGTCTGCAGTTAAGGTAATCTCAATGATTTCCTCAACGCCGCCGGCACCTAATTTAACCGGAACACCGATAAACAGGTCCTTTAAGCCGTATTCGCCTTGCAGAAATACGGCACAGGGTAAGATTTTCTTTTTGTCTTTTAGAATCGATTCTGCCATTTCAACTGCAGCAGATGCCGGTGCGTAATACGCGCTGCCGGTCTTCAGCAGGCCGACAATTTCAGCACCGCCGTTGCGAGTGCGATCAACCAAAGCATCAATGCGATCCTCCGACAGCAGTTCGGTGATAGGAATTCCAGCGACCGTGGAATACCGCGGCAGCGGAACCATGGTGTCACCATGTCCCCCCAGAACAAAGGCGTGGGTGTTTTCGACAGAAACGTTCAGCTCCATCGAAATAAATGCCCGGAAACGCGCCGAATCCAAAACTCCGGCCATACCAATCACACGTTCTTTGGGAAAACCGCTCACCTCGTGGGCCACATGACACATGGCATCCAGCGGATTGCTCACGATAATGAGAATTGCATCCGGCGATAAGGCCGCAACCTGTTGGGTTACGGTTTTGACAATACCGGCATTTGTGCTGATAAGATCATCGCGGCTCATTCCCGGTTTTCGCGGAATGCCCGCGGTGATAATAACGATGTCCGATTTTGCAGCGGCATCATAATCATTGGCACCTGTGACGTGGGCATCATGTTTTTCAACCGGTGCCGCCTCAGTCAGATCCAGGGCCTTGCCTTGGGGAACGCCTTCGATAATATCGATTAAGACCACATCGCAGAGTTCTTTTTCTGCCAGTCGTTGAGCGGCGGTAGCGCCGACATTCCCGGCTCCAATAACGGTTACCTTTTTGTCCATGGTATGCTCCTTCCATTAACAATTTAAATGGGTTATGGGAAATAATAGTTTGATATACACTGTCCGAATATCACGAAAAAGAGACGATGGTTAACATAATTTCCGATATTGTCAGCCGAGTTATCTGGTTCTCAAATGTTGACAGGAAGCCCAAAAATAGGATAAATTATAGTTACTTCAAACAGATTCGGGCTTTTTTTAAGGTTGACAAAATAGCCTTTGGTAACAGGAGCGTATGATTTCGGTGCCAGCCGATTTTTTTGTGATTTGACCTTGCTAACTGTTCTATATCTAAAGAAAATATGGTTTTGTTCCGATAGTAGTATTGAAGAATCGATATTTTCAGAATCTTGATTATTCCATTTATGGCTATTGTTAATCTAAAAAAAAGACAGATTGAATGCAAAATCGTTTATTACGGCCCGGGGCGTTGCGGTAAGACAACGAATCTCGAATATATCCATAAGAGCTTTAAAAATCAAGTCATGGGAGAAATGGTCTCCATCAACACCGATGGGGATCGGACGCTTTTCTTTGATTTTTTGCCACTGAACCTGGGCAAAGTAAAAGGTTGTGACCTTCGCGTTCAATTATACACCGTTCCGGGACAGGTACGCTATAGCTCCACCCGCAAGCTGGTATTAAGGGGGGCCGATGGCGTTATTTTTGTGGCTGATTCGCTGGAAGTCCGTCGCGAAAAAAATATGCTGGCCCTGAAAGATTTGGCGCAAAACCTAAAAGATTACGGCCTCAGCATATTCAAGGTGCCGTTGGTCATGCAATTCAACAAGAGAGACCTTGAAGGAGAGAATATTTCCCTCATGGATCTTGAAAAAATGAATCATGATCTTAACCGACAATTGAAGGTCCCTTTTTTTCCCAGCGCTGCCTTAAAAGGGGAGGGTGTCGGCAAAACCCTACATGCCTGTTTGAAGCTTGTCATGCAATCGGTTCAAAACGAATTTACTTAGGCCGTTGTTCAACTCATGAATAATACTGTGTCGCTATCAGGAAGCCTTGATTTTTTGAATTTAGGCGAATTATTAAACTTGCTTGGCACCAACGGCAGCTCCGGCGTGCTGCATGTCAAAAGTAACTATTCGTCAGAAAGCGGACTGGTGTATCTGGAAAAAGGAAATCCGATAAATGCCGTCAACGGTTCGATGACCGGGTTGGATGCTGTTTTTTCCCTGTTTGGTTGGACTGATGGCCAGTTTGAATTCGTCCAGGAAAATGTCAGTTGCGAGAAAGAGATTACCAAAAGTCGTATGGAAATTATTCTGGACGGTCTCCGATTGCTGGACGAGGGCAAGATCGAAAAGCTGGGACCCGCCGCCGCAGCCGCCGCAACCTCGCCCGAAACGAAAACCGTTTCCGGTAAACTGCCTTTAATCAAAGGGCCTCTGGTCGATTATTCATATGTTGTAGACGAGGAAGGTTTCTATGACGGCGATGAGATCGTTCAAGAGGGCAACCACGGTGATTGGATTTGGGTCATCTTAGAGGGTACCGCTGAGGTCATAAAAGAAACCGACGGCGGTCCGATCGAAATATTACGGATTGGCGATGGTGCATTTCTGGGTAGTGTTGCTGCTCTATTGTCAGGTGGCAGAGTGCGCAAGGCAACCGTCAAAGCTGTCGGAAACGTACAATTGGGGATGCTCGATTCACAGCTGCTGGCCAATGAACTCGCCAATGTGTCTGCTGAATTCAAAAGCTTGCTAACCAGCATTGATTCACGGCTGAAGCAAGTCATCGAGATGGCCGTTGCCTTCAAAAATAATAATAACCATTTCGATAATTTAATTAAAGACAAAAAACAACTGATTAAACAGGGTCAGAAAGAGGAGCGCTTATTCACCATTAAGGACGGAGAGGCGATTATCGCCCGTACAGCCGGAAGCGGTTATGTGCCACTTGTACGGCTGAGGAAGGGTGATTTTTTCGGAAAAATTCCCTTTTTGGACATAGGCCATGAACCGTATTCCGCCGCGGTATTTTCATCGGAAAATTTGAAGTTAGCGGCTGTCGACGCTAACAAACTGAAATCAGAACATGAAGGCCTATCTTCTACCCTTAAGAACATAATTGAACATCTGGCGACTTCAGTTTCGGTAACCACTGTAGTTACCTGTGATTATAAAAAGAAAAAGGCATAAGACAGTGAAAAATTCAACCGTAAACTGTTAAACTGACGTGAGGACAATGGCTACCAAAGAAAAAAGAAAACACGCTCGAATCAGCTCACTGAATCTTTCTTACGTATGCTTGGATGAAAATAACGAAATTATCAAGCAGGGGATGGGAAGGTCTCTTAATGTGTCCGAATCCGGAATCTTGTTGGAAACCCACTTTCCCATCGATGACCAGCTTATCGTTACATTGACACTCGGGCTAGAAGAAGAACTGGTCGACATAAAAGGGCGCCCGGTGCATACCCGCATAAATGACGACGGAAAATATGAAGTGGGCATCGAGTTTCTCAAATCTGATGTGAAGACCCAAAAAGCCCTTAAGAAATTCATCGATACTTTTCAGAAAAAAAACAAATAAGCAAAAATTAAAAAAAAATGGCCTGATTCACCGCCTGCCTCTTGACCTTCACCCCATAATATCCCATATAAATACGTCCAAGTCTTGACCGTGTGCTGCCATTTAGGATTTTAATCAATATCTGAATTAAATGTGTAAAAGAGAGGGGTGGATTTCATGAATAAAACCATCAGTGAGACCGACTTTGAGGAACTGAAACTTTTGAAACGCGGTAAGGTTCGGGATGTTTACGATCTGGGAGAACATCTTTTAATGGTCGCAACAGACCGTATTTCCGCATTTGATGTGGTGATGCCGAATCCGGTTCCCGATAAGGGAATTATTTTGACCCAAATTTCCCTGTTCTGGTTTGATATTATGCAGCCACTGATTCAGAATCATGTTGTCGCCAAGGATGTGAAGCAGTACCCGGAGATTTGCCAATCATATTCAGACGCTTTACAGGGTCGAAGCATGCTGGTCAAAAAGGCACAGCCGCTGCCGATTGAATGCATCGTCAGGGGCTATATTTCGGGCTCGGGCTGGAAAGAATACACGGATTCCGGCAGCATTTGCGGTATCGCATTGCCTGAAGGATTGAAGGAATCCCAGCAATTGCCGGAACCTATTTTCACACCGTCGACCAAGGCCGAGCAGGGTGAACACGATATCAACATTGATTTTAACGCGGCCGCCAATCTCATCGGAGAGGCAAAAGCGCAAAAGATCCGGGACCTCAGCGTGGCAATCTACAAAAAAGGAGCGGATCTGGCATCTCAAAAGGGGATCATCATAGCGGATACCAAATTTGAATTCGGATCGGTTGGTGATGACATCATCCTGATTGATGAAATCTTAACTCCGGACTCATCGCGTTTCTGGCCGAAGGAAAGCTATAGCCCGGGCGGTCCTCAAAAAAGTTATGATAAGCAGTATCTTCGCGATTACCTAAATACCCTAGACTGGAATAAAAAAGCGCCCGGCCCCGCTCTGCCTGATGATGTGATCGAAAACACCCGTCAGAAATATCTGGATGCGTTAATTCAGCTTAGCGGCAGCAGCCATGGACTCTAAATCTTCCGATGATCAGGATGTCTCCCTGGACATCCCGTCAGGTCAGTCCGTCAGATACCAGGCGATTGCGCAGGTTGACATCGATACCGATGATTTTACGTTTCGCATCACTACCCGCAGTGGCATCGAAGACCTGCTGGGCTCGATTCAGAAAACAGGGTTGATACAGCCACCGGTTTTGATAGAGAATCCGGCCGGATACACCATTGTTTGCGGGTTCCGTCGGATTGCCGCCTGCCGCAAACTCGGCTGGACACGCCTCACAGCCCGAATTTTAGAAAAAACCGTTGATCGCTTCAAAGCAGCCCAGTTATCCATTGCCGATAATGCGTTTCAGCGGTCACTCAATCTGGTGGAGACATCGCGGGCCTTAAAACTCTTGGACGATTTTGCACCGGACCAGCAACAGCGCAGAGAAGCGGCCAAAGCCCTGGGATTGCCGATCAACGGGTCCCTATCCCTTGCAGTTAAAAAAATTTGCCGGCTGCCGTTGCCGGTTCAAGAAGGCATTCTGACAGACACCATCAATCTATCGATGGCGCTGGAACTGGGCGGATTAGAACCGCTGACTGCTGAGGGTCTGGTCCGGTTATTCGATCAACTTAAAGTGGGTTTGAACAAACAAAGAGAATTGCTTTTGCTGCTTAAAGAAATTGCCGAACGCGAACAAATTACCCTCCCGCAACTGATTGCAGAAAAGCCCTTGCAGGAAGTTTTAAAAACCGTTGAAATGGACAGGGCGGTGAAGCGACAAAAAGTTCGATCGTATCTGAGACAGCGCCGGTTTCCCGCCATTTCAAAAGCTGAAACAGAATACCGCAAATGGGTCAAACAACTGAAATTGGGAAACAATATCCATTTGATTCCACCGAAAGATTTTGAAGGAAACACATTTGGCATGACCCTGCGTTTTAGTAATCGCCAGGACCTCAGCGATCTGAATAAAAAAATTGAGGAAATCATCCAACACCCCGCACTTGGCAAAATCCTCGACTGATCAAGTTAGTTCGCTTCGCTCACAATTGGAATGATGCATGATTTCAATATATTACAGAAATGTCGAGCCGTTTTAATGCGAATCTCAAAGCTTTTCATCAATCGGCAAGTGGCCGACCACCCCATGACCCGATCCATCCAGTCGCGTTTGAAACTGTCTGCTAAGATTGTCCAGAACGCTCAGCAGGTTTATGAAGCCGTCTCATCCGCCCCGGACCCGGTGCAGCAGGGCAAGGAAACCCTTTACCTGACCCAAAACCGCGGCGCTTTTTTAAAATCGTGCCCGGGGACCCGTCATTATACCTGCTGCGACTATCAAATTCTGCATATTGGCAGCTTTTGTCATATGGATTGCACCTATTGTGTTTTGCAGACCTATTTTCACCCTCCCATCCTGCAGTATTTTGTAAACCATGAAGATTTAATGGCTGAATTGGACACGGTTTTGGGAAAAGCAACAACTAAAATACGTCGAATCGGTACCGGTGAGTTTACCGACAGCTTAATCTGGGAGTTGTGGACCGATGTGTCGCGTTTGCTGATCCAACGCTTTGCTGCCCAGAAACATGCGGTCCTCGAACTAAAAACGAAAACAACCGCTATCGAGCGGTTGCAAAATCTGAATCACAACCATAAAACGATCGCCGCCTGGTCCTTGAATACAGACCATATTATCCATACCCAAGAACGCGCGACTGCCAGCCTGGCTGCCAGGCTCAAAGCCGCGGCCCGCTGTGAAGCCTGGGGATATCCGCTGGCTTTTCATTTTGACCCGCTGATCCTTTATGATGGCTGCGAAGCAGATTACACCCGGGTGATTGAGCGCCTGTATTCGCAGGTTTCAGCCGACAATATTGTGTGGATCAGCCTGGGCACCCTGCGGTTTCCGCCATCCATTAAAACCGTAATTCAGAAACGGTTTCCGGATTCTAAAATCATTTACGAAGAATTCATCAAAGGTCCGGACGGCAAAATGCGCTATTTTAAGCCGCTGCGAATTAAGATGTACCGCAAAATCGTCGCATGCATCCGCGACCATGCGCCGAATGCAGTGATCTACCTGTGCATGGAGGATGATGACGTCTGGCGAAAATCGCTGGGCTTTATACCCGATGATATCGGCGGTTTGCCGCACATGCTGGATGTGAGTGCCGCCCGGCATTGCGATCTCAAGCTCGGTGAATAGATGGCCGCTTTTTGCTATCAGCTGGTGACTGGCATCAAATAGGTGTCAGGTTTCGGGTGTCAGGTGTCAGGAAATAGAAGACAGATGAACCGAAGAATCGGGCGTTGCACAAATCGATTGCCTTGACTTGCGCTCCGGCGGAAATGAGTTCGTCGCAGACTGTGGCTGCCAAAATATTTCTGACACCTGAACACTGACACCTGAAACCTGATGTAGCCTGCGTCCAGGAACGGCAATTAGAATTTATGAAACGATTCATCACCATATTGTTGGTTTGTTTATTATTTTTTCTTTTGCGGCAGGCAAGTTCCGCCGCTAACTGGAACCAGGTAAAATGGGTCGTGGATGGAGACACGGTGGTTTTGAATGACGGGCAAAAGGTGCGTTATATTGGAATAAACGCACCTGAATTGGCACACAACGATCATCCTGCCGAACCTTTCGGGGAAGCGTCAAAAAAATTTAACGCCTTGCTGGTGAATCGCAAAAAAGTGCGTCTGGAATTCGACAAGGAGCGCTTCGATCGCTACCAACGACTGTTGGCTTACGTCTTTTTGAAAAACGCCACGTTCGTAAACGCCGAAATACTTTCAAACGGTTTTGCCTATCTTCTGAAACACCGGCCCAATTTGAAATACGATGAGATTCTGCTGCAGGCACAGCGGTCTGCCATGTCTGCTAAAAAGGGGATCTGGCAAAATTGGAAGGAGAAAGAAAACACGGTGATCGGCAACCAAAACTCACACCGCTTCCATCTGCGCACCTGCCCTTACGGCAAACGAATCAAACCCCAAAACCGAATTGTTTTTCAGAAAAAATGGGATGCATACTGGGAAGGCTACGCACCGGCGAAACGCTGCATGCCGGTGTTGGAGATACCGAGAAACTAATTTGGCTGCTTGTTACTCAAACCAGGTTTCAGTGTTTCCACCGCAGGCGGATCAGGTGTCAGTGATATTTTTAGACAGCACCCGAGTACGAGAACGAGTAAAATGAGGAGAATAAATAAAAATCGTACTCGTCCTCGAAAGCGACTGACACCCGAAACCTGACACCTGAAACCTACCTATTCCTTAGCCCGGTTGGCCTCTTCGATGATTTTTTCTGCGATCTGGGCGGGGACCTCATCATAATGGGAAAATTCCATGGTAAACATCCCCCGGCCGCCGGTCATGGAGCGCAAATCTGAAGCGTAGCTCAAGAATTCTGCCATGGGCACCTGGGCATTAATCACCTGGTTCTTTCCGGCATTATCCATTCCCAGGACTCTGCCGCGCCGGCCGTTGAGGTCCCCCATGATATCACCCATATAGTCTTCCGGAGTCGTAACCGTCACTTTCATGATGGGCTCGAGCAATGTCGGATTGGCTCCCTCCACCGCTTTTTTAAATGCCAGCGACCCGGCAATCTTAAATGCCATCTCAGAAGAGTCCACCTGATGGTAAGATCCATCATCCAGGGTAACTTTGAAATCAACAGCGGGAAAACCGGCCAGCACGCCTTTCTGGCTGGCTTCGACAATGCCTTTTTCAACAGCGGGGATATATGTTTTGGGAATAACGCCGCCAACGATCGCATCGACAAATTCAAACCCTTTTCCGCGGGGCAGGGGCTCAATTTGAATCCAGCAATCGCCAAACTGACCGTGTCCGCCGGTCTGTTTCTTATGCTTGCCCTGAACCCGGGCTTTGCCTTTAATGGTTTCCCGGTAGGGGACCTTGGGCGTATTCAACTGGGCTTCGACATTAAATTTTCGCTTCAATTTATCAAGGATCGTCTCAACATGGATCTGACCCAACCCGGACAACAGAATTTCCTTGGTTTCTGCCACCCGATCTAATTTAACAGAAGGGTCTTCTTCCAATAGCTTGGTCAATGAAATGAAAATTTTGTCTTCTTCGCCTTTGGATTTGGCTGTCAAGGCAAATGAGATCAGGCTCGGAAGCGGTTCGGCACAGGTATATTTTATTTTTGCGGCATCATCGCAAAGGGTATCACCAGTTCGGGTTTCCTTCAGTTTTGCCACAGCAACGATTGAGCCGGGTCCGGCCCCTTTAGCCGTTTTTTGTTCTTTGCCGGCAATGGTTAATAACTGAGTGAATCTTTCTTTGGTCTCTTTATTGGGATTGAAAAAGGTACCGTCGCTTCCCAGTTTCCCGGAAACCACCCGGAAGATGCTCAACCGGCCGGCATAAGCATCGGCAACGGTTTTAACAACAAACGCCGAAAAAGGCGCATTTTCATCCGGAGCCCGGTCAATTTCATCGCCGGTGTTAGGATCCACGCCGGTTCTGGCACCGCGATCGATCGGGGAAGGCATGCTGGTGGTCACAAAATCCAATAAAAGGTCGATGCCGATATTTTGGGTAGCCGATCCGCAAACCACCGGCACAAAGGTATGCGACAGGGTGCCGCTGCGCAGGGCGGCATTTAAATCCTCGTCAGACAGCGCTTCCCCTTCGAGATAACGTTCAATCAATGCATCATCGGCTTCAGCGATATTTTCAATCAAGGCTTCTCTTTCACTTTCGACCAACGCCTGCATCTCCGCGGGAATGTCTTCTTTTTTGGGGTTGCCGCCAGCTTCATATACGTAGGCCTTATTTCGAATCAGATCCACAACGCCCTTAAATTCATTTTCGGCACCGATGGGTAGCTGCAGAATAATCGGCTTGGGTTCAAAGCTGACTTTGGCATCTTCAAAGGCTCTATTAAAATCCGCTCGTTCGCGGTCCAGCTTGTTGATGAAGACGACACAGGGCTGTTCAAACTCCTTGGCAAACTCCCATGCCAGTTCGGTTTGAACCTTGACGCCGTCGACAGCATCAATGACGATCACCGCGCCGTCAGCCGCTTGCATGCTGCTTTTGGTATCAGAGAAAAAATTCTGGTCGCCGGGGGTGTCGATTAAATTTACCGTATGGTTCTTCCAGCTGAATTGATGAAATCCGCTGCTGATACTGGATCTGCGCTTGAGCTCTTCGGGCTCGAAATCCATGGCGGTGTTGCCTTCTTCTACCTTGCCGAATCGCTTAATGGTGCCGGATTTGTAAAGCATGGCCTCCGCCAGAGAAGTTTTGCCGGCGCCCCCATGACCAATAAGTGCGATGTTTCTGATACCCTCCACCTTTTCACTCATTTAGATACCTCTTTCCCTTGGGTTTTATGACGAATAATTTTTTAAACGTGATTGTGTATCTGTTTCGCCGAAAAAAATCAAGCCCAAAATAAGGTTGGCACACGATTATTGGCGGTTCAATAAAATGAAAAATTCGCGATTGCCCTTAGGGCCCAGCAGGGGCGACGCATAAACCGATTGGGGTGACAGCTGGATGGTATGGAAAAAATCCGATAATTCCGTGATAACCTTCTGATGTAATCGCGCCTCTTTCACGACACCGCCTTTTCCGACCTGACCTTTGCCGACTTCAAACTGCGGTTTTATCAGCGCCAAAATTGAAGCGTCATGATTCATGAATCGAATCACGGCCGGAACGACGATTTTAAGCGAAATAAAGGAAACGTCGATGGTAATCAGGTCCACCGGCTCCGGGATCGCATCATCTGACATATGCCGGACGTTTGTCCGCTCGATAACGGTGACGCGCTGATTCTGGCGAATTTCCCAGGCCAGCTGCCCGTACCCTACATCCACGGCATAAACGCGTTGAGCGCCGTGCTGCAAAAGACAATCCGTAAAGCCTCCGGTAGAGGCACCGACATCGATGCATACCGCACCGGAAACATCTATCGCCCAGTTTTGCAAAGCGGCTTCAAGTTTGAGGCCGCCTCTGCTGACATAGGGGTTATCGCCACCTTTAAATTCAATTTTATCTTCACTTGAAACAAAAAAGCCGGGTTTGTCAACGCGCTGACCATTGACCAGCACCCGTCCGGCCATGATCATGGCTCTGGCCCGCTGACGGCTTTTGACCAGTCCCTTTTCAAAAATGATTGAATCCAGTCGGTGTTTTTTTTCAGGCACTTGACTCAGTGATGGGAGTGGGTGTTTTAAAGCCACTTCTATACTGCCTGGCTGCGTGGCCATTTATCCTGCCGTTTGCGCGAAGAAGTCATCAGGCGTTTAACCGCCTCCACAATGGCTGCGGCATCAATACCATATTTAGATCGAAGAAGATTTTGCGGGCCATGCTCGACAAATGTATCGGGAATACCGATGCGCTCCATCTGATAACCGGTGATTCCGGAGTCATTGAATGCCTCCAAAACAGCACTGCCGAATCCGCCCTGGAGGACATTTTCTTCAACGGTAATAATGCGCGGATGTTTATTCGCCAGGGAGCAAATGAGTCCGACGTCCAGCGGCTTTACAAACCGGCAGTTAACGACAGTTGCGGATATGCCCAGTTGGAACAATTCTGATTGGGCCTCCAATGCCTCGATAACAGATCGACCAATAGCCAGGATCAAAACATCTTCGCCTTCCTTTAATACCTGCGCTTTACCGATGGGAAGCGGGTGGATGTCCTTTTCGAGAATCGTTCCGGTGCCGGCCCCACGGGGATATCGAAAGGCAATCGGTCCGTCATATTTCAAGGCCGTCATCAGCATGCGGCGCAGTTCATTTTCATCTTTCGGTGCCATGACCACCATGTTGGGCAAATTGCGCAGATAGCACAGATCAAAAAGGCCATGATGGGTGGATCCGTCTTCACCGACGATACCACCACGGTCAATGGCGAAAACGACATGCAACGACTCGAGGCAGACGTCATGTAAAATTTGATCGTATGCGCGCTGTAAAAAAGTGGAGTAAATGGCCACCACCGGCTTCAGGTTTTCAGTTGCCAGGCCGGCTGCAAAGGTGACCCCATGCTGTTCGGCAATTCCCACATCAAAAAATCTTTCCGGAAACAGCTCTGAAAAATGCGCCAGGCCGGTGCCTTCGGGCATCGCAGCCGTTACGGCAATGATTTCTGGATCTGCTTTTGCCAGTTGGACCATGGTATCGCCAAACACCTGGGTGTAGGACGGATTCGGGCTCTTTTGATCCAAACAGTTGCCGGTTTCGACTTCAAACTGGGTGCAGCCATGAAAATAGACCGGATTATTTTCAGCCGGCGGATATCCTTTGCCCTTTTGGGTGGAAACATGCAAAAGCACCGGTTCATTCAGATATTTGATATTATTAAGTATATCAATTAAATGATTCAATTTGTGTCCATTGATGGGGCCAAAGTACTCAAAATTAAAGGCTTCAAACAGCATGCCCGGGGTCACAAACGTTTTCAGGCTCTCTTCGGTTCTTTTGGCCAACTGATAAATATCATCGCCAAATTTGGGCAGTGATTTTAAAAATTCCCCCATTTCTTTGCGGATTTCCTGCATTTTTTTACCGGAAAACTTGCGACTCAGGAAAGAGGATAGGGCGCCGACATTGCGTGAAATCGACATTTCATTATCATTGAGAATCACGATAAGATTTTTGTCTTTATGGGTATCTCCAGCCTGGTTGAGGCCCTCGTAAGCAATTCCGGCAGTCATTGAGCCATCACCAATAACGGCAATCACTTTGGCATTTTCGCCCTTTATATCTTTGGCACAGGCGATGCCAAGGCTGGCGGATACAGAGGTGCTGCTGTGCCCGGTTGTAAAGGCGTCGTAAGGGCTTTCGCTGCGGCGGGTAAAACCGGAAATCCCATTGAACTGGCGCAGGGTATGAAATTGCTCGCGCCGACCGGTGAGCAGTTTGTGCGCATAGGCCTGATGCCCAACATCCCAGATGACTTTATCGTGCGGGGTGTCGAAAACATAATGTATCGCGATTGCCAATTCGACAGCTCCCAAACTGGGCGCCAGATGGCCGCCGGTTTGGGAAACCACGTCGACAATAGCCCAGCGAATTTCTTCGGCCAGTTCAGGAAGATCGTCGCGCGAAATTTTTTTCAAATCAGCCGGGGAGTTAATTTTATCCAATAATGCCAATTTAAGGGGCTCCTCTTTGGTTATTCACTTTTAAAAAGAAATTTACTTTTTTCTATCGATGATATACTGCGCTATGGCACGCAACGGCTCGGCTTTTTGATCAAAAGACCCAAGCGCCTGCAAAGCGTTATCGATCAGCTTTCGGGCAAACGTTTTAGATTCTTCAAGGCCCAGCAGGGAAGGGTAGGTGCTTTTTTGACGCAGTTTATCGGTTCCCACCGCCTTTCCCATTATGGCCGGGTCGCCTTCAACATTTAAAATATCATCGGTTACCTGAAAAGCAAGGCCTATATATTGGGCATAGCTTTCAAGCAGTTGAATCTGGCTGACATTCGCATCAACCAATTCGGCGCCGCACCGTGATGACACTTCGATCAAGGCGCCGGTTTTCAAGCGATGCATGGATTTCAATTCATTCAATGTCAGCTGGTTCCCTTCCGAAGCGATATCCAGCATCTGTCCCTGAATCATGCCGCAATAGCCGGCGGCATGTGAAATCAATTGAATAACGCGCAACCATTTCACGGCCTGCTGATCGCGGCTGGCTGCGATAGATGACAGCGTTTGAAAAGCCAGTGTCAGCAGTGCGTCTCCGGCAAGGACGGCCGTGGCCTCATCAAAGGCTTTGTGGCAGGTCGGCTTGCCCCTGCGCAGGTCATCATCATCCATGGCCGGGAGATCATCGTGGATTAAAGAATAGGTATGAACCATCTCAAGGGCACAGGCCGCCGGCAAAACATCTTCCAGATCACCGCCGACGGCCTCGGCAGCGGCCACGCAGAGTAGGGAGCGAAATCGCTTGCCCCCGGCCATCAGAGAGTAAGTCATGGCCTCCAGGAGGCGGTCCGGGCGCCCAGATGTTTCTAAAATGGATTCAAGAGCCGCATTAATACGTTCAATCTTCTCAGCAAAGTATGCATTCAAATCAAACATAATACCCTAATCATCATCTGTCTCGTCTTCAGCAGCAAGCGGCTTTTCAGCCATCTGACCTTCGGCGTTCTTCAGCAAAACTGAAATTTTCTTTTCGGTTTCGTCCAACTTCTCGGAGCATAATTTTGTCAGCTTAATGCCTTCTTCAAACTTTTTAATCGCTTTTTCCAGCGGCAGATCACCGTCTTCGAGTTCCTGGACAATTCGTTCAAGCTGTTTCATTGATTGCTCAAATGTTTTCTGGACCATTTTCAGATTTTCCTTTTACCCGGCAGGTTAACGTACCTTTTGCAACCATTACTTCAAGATCTTGATCAATGGAAACCATCTGGGGATCAAAAACCAGATCTAAATCCGGAATAGTGCGTGTAATGCTGTAACCCCGTTTTAAAATGGCAATCGGGCTAAGTGTTTCCAACTGGATACGCAGCTCCCGCAAACGGGCTGACTTGGTATCTATATTTTTATTAAATGTTTTTAATAGTTTATATTTATTTTGTTCAACAATGACATTCAAACTATGCGATTGATGGGCCGGGCTGTTATTCACCAGTCTGTCTGTCCACCATTGAAATCGTTCTTTTTGGCGGTCCAAAAGAATCTGAATATGACGAATCAGCCGGGTCGTATGATCATCCATTCGCAATCGCCAATCTTCAATCTGTTTTCGGGGATCAACCAGCCGTTGCGACAGATCCCGCAGATTAAACCCTAATCGGTCGATTGTATTGGTCATGCGATATTTAAGATCTTCAGAAATACCTTTAAGTCTCTGTAATAATTCCTTTTTTATCGGAACGGCCAGTTCGGCCGCGGCTGAAGGTGTCGGTGCTCTCAAATCCGCCACAAAATCAACAATCGTATAATCGGTTTCATGTCCGATCGCGGAAATAATGGGAATTTCAGATGTGAATACGGCCCTGGCAACGCCTTCGCTGTTAAATGCCTGCAAATCCTCCAATGATCCGCCGCCTCTGGCCAAAATGGCCACATCATTGTCATTCGTTTGATTCAGCTGCTTGAGGGCGGCAATGATTTCTTCTTCGGCTCCGTTGCCTTGGACTTTGACGGGAAAAATCTGTATATTCATGTTGCCAAAGCGTCGATCGATGATGTTCAGCATATCGTGAACCACCGCACCGGTTGGCGAAGTAACCAAAGCGATTTTATGGGGCAAAAATGGGATGGCTTTCTTGTGTTTTTCATCAAACAGACCTTCAGCCGCCAACTGTGCCTTCAGTTTCTCATAAGCAACTTGAAGCGCACCGACGCCGGACGGTTCCAGATATTCCAGAATGATCTGATAGGTGCCCCGTGGTTCGTAAACACTGAGACGACCCATACCAATGATACGCATTCCGTCTTCGGGCTTAAATTTCAGCTGGTGTTGCTGACCGCGAAACATGACGGCATTCAGCTGTGATTCTTCATCCTTCAGCGTAAAATAAAAATGGCCGGATAAAGGGGTCCGAAAATTAGAAATTTCCGCGACAATCCAGATAAAGGGGAACTCTTCTTCAAGCAGTGATTTGATATGGGCGTTCAGCTCGGAAACTGTATAAATTTTTCGGATCGGATCCATTTCATCAAACCCGTCCTGTGAAGCGCTCATGTTTTTATCAAAATTGCGGCTGGTCATGCGCAAATCATCTTGTTTTTAGCTCTGATGCCCTGCTGTGATCCTTATCGAACGTCTGATAAGTTATATTATGTTAACTTTTATTCGGGATGCTGAGAACTCGGCAATTTATAGCGCAAAATACGGTTTTTGTCTCCCCTGTTTTAACCGGCAATGACATGGGCGGCATCTATCCCAATATCCATCTTGGGGTCTCTCGTGTTCACTTTTTGGCATATTTTTCCAGCAATTCACGAACCGCCGGAATGATATAGATCTCGTCATGGGGTATCTGGGCCAGCTGAGTGGCCAGAATTTTAATTTTTTTATGCACCGACTTGTGTTTGTCCATGACAAACAATTTCTGGCCCTTAACAGTGCAAAGGCCACTTCGGACCTTGATCCCCGAAACCTTGAGGTTCTGTTCGGAAACCGTAATCTGCATTCGTTCCGCCAAGTCTTTGAGCTCTTGATAAAATTGGTCGGGTTTCATGACATTAAAGCGCTATAACCCCTTGAAAATCGAAGCCTGTGTGTTATTATATTCAAAAATCAAAATATATTCACAGGAGGCCTTAAATGGAGTCCATATCAACAAAACAGACACAAGTCCAGGTTCGTGTAAATGATTTTATTCGCAGTGTATACAACTGGATGGCGATCGGGCTGGCACTGACCGGTTTTGTGGCCTTTTACGTAGCCAGCACCCCTTCTCTGTTGAACCTTATATATCGCAATCAAATTCTTTTTTTCGGCCTGATTATTGCTGAACTGGTATTGGTGTTTACCATCAGCGCCCGCATTCAACGCATGCAGGCTTCCACGGCCACCGCTTTCAGCCTTGAACGGAGCAACCCTGTCGTTTATTTTTATTTTTTATACCCGGGCATCGATTGCTTCTACTTTCTTTGTCTGTGCCGCGACGTTTGTTGCCTGCAGCATTTACGGCTGGACTACCAAACGCGACCTGACTTCCCTCGGCGGGTTCTTGATGATGGGCTTAATCGGGATCATCATCGCCTCGCTGGTCAACATTTTCATCCGCAGTTCAGCCATGCACATGATCATCAGTTATATCGGGGTGCTGGTTTTCGTCGGCTTGACCGCTTACGATACCCAGAATCTGAAAGCCATGGCAATTTCACAGCCTGCAGATGTCGGTGCCAGCGCGATACGCAAGGGGGCAATCCTGGGCGCCCTGAAATTGTATCTTGATTTTATTAACCTGTTTCTGATGTTGCTGAGGATTCTCGGCAATAGAGAGTAACCGTATCCGCAGAAAGTATTTATTTTGCCGAATTTGCGGATGTTATCCAAGAGTCGCTTTGACGACATCCGCGATCTGCTGACAGTAACGCTGGGTTTTATCTCTTTCAGGCCCTTCAACCATCACCCGGCATAGCGGCTGGGTCCCGGAATAGCGCACCAGCACCCTGCCCTTTTCACCCAGGCGCTCCTCGACCGAACGAATGGCAGCCATAATCTGGGGGACATCTTCAATCAGCGGTTTCTGCTGAACCTCGATATTCAGCAAAACCTGGGGAAATACGGTCATTACACGGCTCAATTGTGATAGCGGCTCGTTCTCTTCGCACATGGTCTGAATCAGCCTTATCGCCGTCAGCATCCCATCACCGGTGGTGTGTTGATCCAGAAAAATCATGTGGCCCGAATCTTCTCCGCCGATTACGGCCCCGTTGGCGATCATTTGTTGCAGCACATAGCGATCACCGACCTGGGCCATCATATGGTTGATACCCAGGTCTTTTAAGGCCAGTCGCAGCCCTAAATTGCTCATGACGGTGCTCACGACCAAATTGTTTTTCAGCAATCCTTTGCGCTTTAAAGACCGGGCACATATGACCAGTGTGCGGTCACCGCTAATGACTTGGCCCTTCTCATCCACGGCAACCAATCGGTCACCATCTCCATCAAAAGCCAGCCCGATATCGGCTTTTTGCGCCAGAACCGCATCAATTAACGTTTCAGGGTGCTCGGATCCACAGTTCGCGTTAATATTTTTGCCGTTGGGGCGGATATGGAGCGCCTCGACCTGCGCACCGAGATCTTGAAATAATTTCGGGGCAACAGCATAGGTCGCTCCATTGGAACAATCCAATACGATCTTCATATCGTTGAATCGCTTAGCGTCGGGCAGGGTGTTTTGCAAAAAGGCCAGATAACGTTCAGGCGCATCCTTGAGGGTTTCAACGTTTCCGATGCGCAGATTGGATTTACCTGGGGTAAGATCGATATGATGGGCCGGCAAAAGACGTTCAATCTCGTCTTCTTTGGCGTCGGAAAGTTTGTAGCCATCAGCGTCAAATATCTTGATGCCATTGTCGCCAAACGGATTATGTGAAGCGGATATGACAATCCCGGCTGCCGCATCGTTTGATGATACCAGATAGGCCACTGCCGGTGTGGGTAAAATGCCGGCCAGACAGGCATCAGCGCCAACGGAACAGATCCCGGATGCCAAGGCATCTTCGATCATGTCACCTGACTCACGGGTGTCTTTTGCGATGATTATTTTTGTCGGAATGGCGCTGCCGCTGAAAAACGATGCAACCGCGCGGCCGATTCCGAAGACCGCCTCGGCTGTCAGCGGGTATTCATTCGCAACGCCGCGGATACCATCTGTGCCAAAAAGTCTGCCCATATATAGAAAAATGTTATATTGGCTAAATTTGTTATATTGGTTTAATGGGTTTAACTTTGAATCCCGCCGAACGAATATAACCCATAAACCCGATCGAACCCATCAAACCATTCCCTTCCTTATTTAAAAGATGGAATTAAACTGAGTGCATTATCGGTTACCCGGTCAACAATTCCCTGGAGCCATCGGGTTCCGATGGCTCCATCAGACGGTGGTAGTCCCTGAATGACAGAAATATAATCCAGACCGGTATTGCTGATCCCCTTTTGGACTTTTTCAAGAAAGGAATCTCGGTCGCGCGCCGCTCCGGTTTCGTCGCGGCTCTGATTGAGCACATCTTGCAAGCGTGGCCACCGAGTCACCAATTCCTGTACTTGCTTCCGTGCAGGAGATGACCGGCCACGCACGCTGCTTTTTTGGGTTTCCATCTCCAGGGATATTTGTATCTTGTCGCATAGGGCTTCAAGCCGATTGACCCGCTCTGAGATGGCTCGATGCAGTTTTTCTTCGAGCCCGGCCAACAGCGTTTCCGGAAAATATTCTGAAATAAACTGGCAGCGCACCTGGCGGTACCATTGGCCCAAGGCAATCAGATTGGCAATATAAATGATATTGTTGAGCACCACCCGCTTTTCGTTTCGATACCGCCCGGGCTGATATGACAAATTACCGTCCTTCGGTCCACCGCCATACAAAAGGCGCCCGGGCCTGAGTTCATCTTTGCGAACAATCGTACCGGCAGCCACTGTGGTCCCGTAAGCCAGCCGGCAGGGGCCGACCAGCCCGCCCTGCCCGCCCAGGAATATCGGTGGCTGATTTAACATCACGCCTTTTGGCACGTCACCGATCAGAGACGCCGTCACCTTGTCCTGATTGGGTGTAAAGTTAAAATGGACGTAGGAACTGCCCACCTCACTGTGATTTTTGCGACCGGTGCCACCGGCCATCAGACAATCGCAAAAATTAATTAAACTTCCCAGGGTGACAAATGGAAAGAGAATCGTATGTTTGGTCCCTACCGTGTGGGCAATGCTGGCCTGTTCCTCAAAAATGCTGGCTTCCCGCACATGAGATCCCAGGCCGGCTTTCGCGTTTGCCAGGAAAACAGCATCTTCAAAAAAACCACCCTTCAGTTCAACACCGGGCCCGATCTGACAGTTTTTAACCGTAGCCGGCGCTTCAAACCCGATGATAGCACCATTTAAAATTACCGTCGCATCGCCGAAGATCTTAGAACCCGCATGTATCGTCACCCCGTCGCCTGAGATTCTATCAATATCAACCTCTGCTCCGATTTCGATAGTTTCCGGACAGGCAACCCGAACTCCCTTGGCAATTAGCTGCGCAATCTTTGTTCCTTTTTGGCGTGTCATAAAGCTATCAAAAATATTTCCTTGTGACAAAGTGTCGCTGTAATATTAAGGCCCGGCTTGTTTTTTTTGTCTCACATCATCTTTAATGCGTTTGACATGCCCGCGGCCCAGCCCTTTGACTTCGCATCCCAGCTCAAAATAGCGTCGTATTTTTTTGTCGTCCAGCACGCCGAAACAATCGACGATAGCGGCTGGGCGTCCGATCATTTTGACAACTTCGTCGGGGCCCAGGTCGAGGTACTCCTGGTGCCGAACGGCAAAAATCACCGCATCGGCAAATTCAAGGGCTCTGGACAAATCCGTTTCGATCCGGGTTTCGTCCAGTTTGTCCTGATTGCGGAAAAATCGTTTCATGGAATGATCCGGTGCCGGATAGCTGTCCTGCTTTTCAAGTTCCCACCAGTGCTTGACATAAGGATCGTTTACCGCAATTTCCGCTCCCATTTCGGTTAGTTTGCGAACGATAATCTCAGAGCCGCTGTAACGCGTATCGCCGACCCCCTGGCGGTATGACGCGCCCAGCAGAACAACTTTCGAAGCCGCAACAATCTTGCCCATGTTGCGCAGGGCATCGCGAACCTGCTGCGGCACCCGCAATGATCGGGTATCATTGATATCGATGGCAGCCGGCGTTATTTTGAACACCTTGTCTTCAAAACCCATCAGCGTATGGTAGGCCCACACACCCAGGCCGCCATCTTTGGGCAAACAATAGCCCCCAATACCGGGGCCGGGGAAAATCATGTTGCTGTGGGTCGGTCGAATTTTAATGGCGTCAATGACTTTGATCAGGTCCACGCCGTTGCGTTCGGCAAATACACTCCATTCATCTAAAAAGGCCAGGGTTGTGGCCCGGTAGGAGTTTTCAACGATTTTACAGGTTTCACTTTCAATCGGACGGTCGAGTACCGTGAGCGGATATTTTTCCACATTCAGTATTTCCGATAAAAAGACGCGCACCCGCTCCCGGGCCGTCTCATTAATGCCGCTGCAAACCCGCCAGAAATCCCGCACCGATGCCACATAATTGCGCCCGGGCATGACGCGCTCAAATGAATGGGCCAAAAGCGGCTCGGCCTCAGATAACCCGCGTTTGCCAAAGGCTTTTTTGATGATGGGATAGGCCACATATTCGGTGGTTCCCGGCGGCACCGTGGTTTCAATTAAAACCAGACATTCCGGTTTGATTTTTTCCCCGATGATCTTAAGACTGGCTTCCAGCGCCGCGATATCGGCGTGACCCTGGCGAACATCGCCGAATGTTTCTTTAAAATAGTCGCACTGCACATCGACGATGACAACATCGGCCAGACTCAGCGCTTCATGGGTAAAGGTGGCAATCAGGGTTTTTTTCTGTTTGACACAGCGTTCAATCAGGGGGGCGACTTCGGGGTCTTCGGCTTCAACCGGTGCGATGCCTCTGTTGATATAGGGAATTTTCCAAAAAGAGCGGGTTGACGGCCGCTGCATGCCGATGACAAACTTGTGGGGGCTGTTGCTGTCCGGATCCGTTGAATCGGCGACAACGCCGGCCATCACCGCCCCGACGAAACCAACGCCCATGACCACAACGATTTCTCTGCCCATCAATCGCTGTTCTTTCACGATCCGCTCTAACCGTTTAAATTCCTTTTGATAATCTTTTTCCTGCGGTAAGTGGAAAACCTCACCGGCCGGGCAAACAGAAACCGGCGCTTCTGGATGTGAATTTTCATTCTCCCTTGAAATTTGCATAAATTATCTCCGTTTTCATTTGATAAGTCGTAATTTTATGGGGTATTTCAATTAATTATCACCTTTATTCACATAAGATATTACCATATGGCTATGATAAATCAAATCTAAATTGATTGTTTCAAATTCTAAAAAAGAATCATTTTGCGCTAGCGTTAAGGCCAAAGCGACTAACCATACGGTTACGTCATAAGCATCTAAAAACCGATCGGCACATAATAGTTAAAAATACGTAATTACAATATGTTATGGAATGATATCATTTTTTGGTGTTGAAAGACGCCTAAATTTATGATTTAATTTGAGATAACCGGAATTCAACAACACCGGTATTTGTCATAGTTTAACCGAATCAGAAAGGAGCTGTGTTTGATGGCACGCATTCTTATTATCGATGACGAATCTCAAATCCGATCGATGCTCCGATTGATGTTGGAAAGAGTGGGATATGAGGTCGTCGAGGCCCCTGACGGCATCGAGGGAATTCGGAAATACCGAGAAAAACCGACCGACCTGATCATCACGGATCTTATTATGCCAAATAAAGACGGCATCGGAATGATCATCGATCTAAAAAAAGAGTTTCCCGAGGTAAAAATCATTGCCATGTCCGGAGGAGGGGTAAATCGTCCTGAAGGTTATCTTGACGGCGCCAAGAAACTGGGCGCAAACCGTACCCTCACAAAGCCCATTGATAGAGAAAAAATGCTGATGGCGGTTAAAGAAACCCTGAAAGAAGGCACCACTGCCGCTGAGTCATCTGTGTGACGGAATTGCATCATACTGCTTAAATAAATAAAAAAGCTGCCGAACAATGGCCGGTTCATTTTCGGCTTTTCGCAATTACTAGCTTATTTTTACCAAAAGGGGATAGAGACCTTTTTGCGTTACGCTGGATCATTCACCCGGCATTTCAGCCCGCCTATTTCCACCTAAAGAATCCCCGGCTTTAAGATTTTTTGGCTTTGCAAATTTTTCAGGATTATTATAAAAGAAAACGGCTAAGGCCAAAATCAACGGTCTCCCCTGCTATTTTTATGTTGGATCAAGGAAAAAAATACGTGAAGGTATTCGCTTTAATAATCTGTGTCATTATTCTCTTTGCGTTCAATACGTCAGCCGATATCATTTTTTTTAAAGATGGCATGAAAACCGTCTGCCAGGATAGGGCCTGGGAGGAGGAGGGAGAAGTCAGATGTGAATATGATGGCGCGATTCTAACTTATCAAAAAAAAGATGTCATACGGATCCAGAAAACAAGCACTGAAAAACAGTCTGACAGCCTTCCTGGCAAAACTGAGATACCGATCAAGGCCACTGCAAAACAAGCGACACCGGCTCCGGAAATTAAACAGCCCGCTCCTTCCGCAAAAAAACCGTTAGCCTCAAAGGATTCCAAAATTGTTTTAGCTAAACCAGACTCATCTAAAACAAAGGGATTGGAATTCTATAATCCCAGACGTCCGCAAAAGTACTGGACCAGTGCAACTTCCAAACACCATTCTTTTAAAGAAGCTGTCGCAACGCTGGCGAAACAGTATGATCGCTCACCGGAATGGATTGAACATCATATGGGTGAAACCAATGACCTCTATGAAATCCATCAAAATTTGAGCAGGGGCAAATTAAATGCACCGGTAGCAGTACCGGATGGCAAAGAAGAAAAGGTACCTGAAACACTTTTCTACAATCCGCGAAGACCCCAGAAATATTGGACGAGCGCTAGCTCAAAGCACAATTCATTCAAAGAAGCAATCGCTGCATTGGCCAAAGAATACGAACAGACACCGCAATGGGTCCAGCAATATATGGGAACCACCAACAACCTTAGTGAAATCCATCAAAATTTGGCGAACCGAAAGGAAATTGAAATTTCGCAATAGATTCAAGTGTCCGGAGACTGCTGCGACGCCGCGTCGGGCATTGTGTTTGAACAACGCAGGCAACCCGGTAGACCCCCGTCATTCCTGACACTGCCAAAAACGACGGCACTTTATCGCTATCGATTGCATGATTCATTTTATTGACAATCGAGCAATTTTCCTGTACGATTTTAACAAATTATATTGTAATATAGAATATTTATATTATCTTCAGTTCCAGTCCCGCAAAGCGGCTTTGTGCTTTGCGGGTTTTCGAAAGGCCAGGCGCTTATGCTTTCAGTCAGTCGCGATGTTGTTGCACTTATCCGAATATTTACCAGCTGTTTGACAGCCGCTTTTTTGATTTTCTTCATTTCATCGCTATCCGGAGAGGATCTGATTAAAAACAACAGCTTCATTGAAGAACTGGATAGAAACCTTTTGGAAATTGCGGCCGAATTGGAAAGCGGCATCGAAGACAGAATTAATCAGTTGGGAGAAGTGCCCGCCATCAACCCCTATAAAAAATTCTATTGCGCCGAATTTGCAAAAGAGATTCATGAAGTTTCATACTTAACCGAAAAGCAAAAAATTTTGTTCGATTCATTTAATGTTCGTGACTTTGAAAGTAAATCAAAACGTCTGGTAAAATATTCAGAAAACGCCGATATCCAATCTCTGATGAATGAGCTTGAGATTGTAAAAAGAGAGCTTAAAAATTCTTACGCCAAAGAACGGCCTATATTATCCTCTTTTTCGTACTCTGGATTGTTATCTATTTCTATTATAGTCGCGGCTTTATCAGGCGATAACGCTAAAACCCATCTCAAAACGGATAAAGAAAACCGATTCCTCATGTATCAGTCATTTTATAACTTAAAAATTAAGCCGTTCCAAATCACGACAGACCCAAAATTTCTGTGGCTCGGTGAAAAACATAAAGAAGCCCTGGCAACGCTTAAATACGGTATCCTGGAAAATAAAGGCTTTCTGCTGCTAACCGGCGACGTCGGAACCGGTAAAACCGTTTTAATCCATGGCCTGACAAAAATCATTGACGTTGCGGCAATTGTGGCGACTATCCCGGACCCGGGGCTAAGCAGTATTGATTTTTTTAATTTTCTTTCCGAAGAGTTCAAAATGAACCGGCACTTTGACAGCAAAGGTGCCTTTTTGATCCATTTAAAGCATTTCCTGCACAAAGCCTCGGCAACCGACAAGAAAGTCCTCTTGATCGTGGACGAGGCCCAGCGGCTAAACCACGAGCTCCTCGAGCAGATAAGGCTTTTGTCAAACATTGAGCTGGACAACCGCAAATTGATCAACATCTTTTTTGTCGGTCAAAGCGAATTCAACAAGATGTTGAATGAAGAGCGCAATAAAGCCGTCAGACAGCGAATAACGGTTAGCTATCATATTGATCCGCTCACGGAGCAGGAGACGCGCGAATACATTAACCATCGCCTCAAAGTTGCAGGATGCAGCCAAGAACTTTTTAAACCGGAAGCGGTGCGAAAAGTCTATGCGTTTTCCCACGGCTATCCGCGACTGGTAAATATCATTTGTGATCACGCACTGCTGACCGGATATTCAGTTGGAAAAAAAAGCATCGATGCCGCGGTGATCAAGGAATGTGAAAAAGAACTCAAAATTCCCCTCAATGAGACGAACAAAGAAAAAAATGAGCAGGAGGAATTCTTTGAACCCAGAGAAAGCCCCTTCTCCGTGCTTCAAAACCAATCTACGGGCAAACGAATTGGGTATTTCGCCATTATTGTTTTACTGCTCGTCGTTACCGGATATTTTTTATTTACTTTGCAGTTAAAAGACACACCCCGTTGGAAAATGGAGGACATTGCCCCTCAAACTTACGATTCTCCGGCCTTAAAAGCCAAAGAATCTTTTGTTCCCGGAGTGGTTGGTGAAAATGAAACCACACAAAATTTGCCGGCTGTAAAACGGTTTGATGAGCAGGCCTTAGGGGGCAATGACCAGGCGGTAGCGGACAATAATTTTGCAGCGTCCGACGCGTCGATAATCGCAAACCCAAAAGATGAATTATCCGCCGAACCACAGGTCAGTCCTTTTCCAGATCGGAAAATAGTAATTTACTTCAAGCGTAACTCAAATGATCTGCCGGATCGGGCCTATGAAATGCTGGACCGCATTGCGGATTTTATGGTCCACAATCCAAAAACCAATATCAATATCAACGGTTATACGGATTCAATCGGAGCACTTAGTTATAATGTCAGTGTTTCTCAGTTCAGGGCGAATATGGTCAAAGGCTACCTGGTTGGCAAAGGAGTTGAACCGCTCAAAATAAAAGCGCTGGGCCTGGGCCCGAAAGATCCGATTGCCAGTAACGAAACGGACAAAGGCAGACAAATGAACCGTCGGGTTGAGATTGAGCTCAATCTTGATAACTCGTAGACGGCTCACGCAAAGCCGCCAGGACGCCAAACTTTTCAGATTATCTTCCGATATTTTATTTCCTTTGCGAGCTTTGCGGCTTCGCGTGCGGAAAAATCAATTTGTATAAGCTAATCCCCGAATCCAAATTTGGTTTTTAATAACTTCAATGTGGCTGGGCTCACTTCAAGGCCATTGATCTCCCTGGCGGAAACCCAGCGTGCCTCGAGCGCATCATCCCCCGCCAAGGGCTCTCCCATAACATAATCTGCTGCCAGATCAACAATCACGTAATGGAATCGCACTTTTCCGGCCGCATCGCGATCGATAACGTCAAAGGTATAAATCGGCTTGGAGGCTCGGATTTGAATACCGGTTTCTTCGAGTATCTCTCTTTCGGCAGCTTCCTGAAGTGTTTCACCAATCTCTACACTGCCGCCGGGGATGGCCCAGAGATCTTCGGCGGGCGCCTGTCCTCTGCGAACCAGCAAAACACAATCCTCCTTGAATACGACAGCACCCACCGCCACCCGGGGATTGCCGGGGTAATCATTTTTCTGCTTTTTGGGGCGGTTATTCACTGTTCAGGTATTTCCCCTTCTTCGGTGTTTCAGTGTTCAGGTGTCAGGTGTCGGGTACCAGAAGTCAAAGATCAGATAACAGAAGACAGATGGCAAAACACCGGAATCGTTTTAGAGGTTTAAAAACACTTCTAATCAAAATAAAACTATCAGGCGCTGAAGAATAATCAAGCCATAAAGACGGAATGGCATTATTAAAATAAAAAATAATCTGCGAAAATCTGGGCAATCTGCGGATAATATCTAATTTTCGCTTTGCATCCTTGACACCGCCCGGTCATTGACCTATGGTCCCAGGGTTATGAAATTCCAATCTAAACTGCCCGACCTCGAGCTCACGATTTTTTCGGTTATGACCCAGCTGGCCATTGAGCACGGCGCAATTAATCTTTCCCAGGGGTTCCCGGATTTCGATACCTACCCCGAACTCATTTCGCTGGTGGAAAAGTATATGCGCGAGGGGCATAATCAATATGCCCCCATGCAGGGTGTTATGGTACTGCGCGAACGAATTGCCGAAAAAGTATACGATGTGTACGGCGCTCAATACGACCCGGCAACCGAGATCACGGTCACATCCGGTGCCACCGAGTCCGTTTTTGCAGCGATTTCCGCAGTCGTGCAGAAAGATGACGAAGTCATTATATTTGAACCGGCCTATGACGCTTACGCCCCGGTTGTCCGATTAAACGGCGGTGTCCCGATTTTTCTCCAGCTAAAGTTTCCGGATTACCGTATTGATTGGAACATGGTTAAAAACGCCCTCAGCGACAAAACCAAACTTATCATTTTAAATTATCCGCATAACCCCACCGGCGCCGTTCTGTCAAAAGAAGATATTTCAAGCCTCTCGCAGGTCGTCGAAGACACCCAAACCCTTGTTGTCAGCGATGAAGCCTATGAGCACATTATCTTCGATGGGCTGCAGCATGAAAGTATTTCGCGACATCCGCAACTGGCCCGACGAAGCTTTGTGGTCTGCTCTTTTGGCAAAACCTATCACACCACCGGCTGGAAGATCGGTTACTGCCTGGCACCCGAACCGCTTTCAATCGAATTACAAAAGATTCATCAATACCTGACGTTTGCATCCAGCACCCCTGTCCAGCTGGCCTATGCCGAATTTATGCAAAACAAAGACCTGTACCTGGGCCTGCCTGATTTTTATCAGCAAAAACGAGACCTGTTTTTAAATCTGATAAGCCAATCCCGCTTTATTCCCCTTCCCTGCAAAGGGACGTACTATCAAATGCTGGATTATTCGCAAATTTCTGAGGAACCGGAACTCGTCTTTGCAAAGCAGTTGACCATCGAACACGGCGTGGCCGCTATTCCACCGTCAGCGCTTTATCATCAAAAAGAGGATCACAGGGTGTTACGTTTCTGTTTCGCCAAAAAGACGGAAACCCTTGAAAGCGCAGCTGAAAAATTGTGCCGAATTTGAAACGAGAAGATTCCGCAAAATCAATCAAAATCAAGCTTCAACAGGATCTGGAACATCGCATCCTGCACGGAATGACCTGTGAATGGCATGCAGCATGGCTTGGTTTGGATCCGGACAAGCAGCAACTGATCCGAA
>WOR8_10001526_pt1 | contig 28246 bp, 32 predicted proteins | sample DeeMarSeWOR38_10_FD_19890 | JGI IMG/M metagenome (IMG submission 19890) | reverse complement strand
CCTGAATTTCCTCCATCTCAAAAGAGACGCCTCCAAGAGAAAGGCCTCCGTAGGAAAGTGTCAGGTTTTCAGTTTTGGGAACAATCAGGATATTAGCGCCATACTTTTCAAGCTTATGGTTAATGTCGTTGGTCATGGCTTCCACAAAACTGATAATTCCCACCACCGTGGATACCCCGATGACAAGACCCGCCAACACGAATGCGGCTTTGCCTTTGCGCCGCAACAGGTTTTTAATTGAAATCGCTTTGAGATTCATTTCTAAGCCTTTCCAGCAAAATTAAAATATTGCCTGCCTTCTTGGATGTCTTTTACCTGGATTACCAATTTGCCGTTCTCCACCGTTCTCTTCAAAGGCGCGGGATTGCAGCCCCCCTTAACCTCGTTCACCAGAACGGAAGCAAATTTGCGACCACAATTGCGGCACACCATGAAGTCGCCCTCTTGATAGTAGCCTTTGCCTGCCGGCCAGCACACATCGCAAGCATCAAAGGCAGCGCGAATGATACCGTCTGAACTTTTTAAAACAAAAAAGCGAATAGTGAACTTTCCATCAACATGTTCAAAATGACGTGCCTTCCCGTCATCAAAAAGACTTGCGGAAAAGGTCACCGCCGTGCTGGTGGAAGATGATGGTGTCGATGCAGTGGCAGTCGTATTACGGCCGCTTTGGCTGACATAAAAAACTGCAACACCGGCAATCAGAATTACAGCGGCAATTGCGGCAATTAAGGGTAAACGGTTCGTTTTCTCTGTTCCGAGAACAGCCGCTTTTTTGGCTTCAATCTTGTTCTGGTTCTTTTTTTTGCCTTTTTTTGTCATGAGACTATTTCCTTTCAAGTTATTTCGATTCCCTCGTCTAGGTCTGATTTTCTTTTTTACCAAGATGAATGTGGAGAAAATATCCGCGACGTTGTATGCGCTCCGCTGAGTAAAAACATGGCTGCCTTGCCTTCATCAACCAAAACAGCGACGTCCGTATGCTCCCCCACACCATGGGAGGACATGCATCCCTTACCGGATAAGGCGTACCAACGCTTACGGATTATTATGTGTAAATTACTGACTGCGGGCAGACAATTGCCCTGTGTTTGAAGGGTATCAATTTAGAAATGATCGTTTCTGCAAATATAATGGCGGGTCTTGGGTCGTCTCCCGAATATAATGATCAAGGTGCAGGTTTTTAGAATTTTTTGGTTCGATAACGCGGGTGGTTAAAACCCATGCTGGTACGGAAAGATTTAACGGGTCACCGCCAGTGGAGACCAATGAATATGCCGGCAATACAAACGTCTGGCCGGATTCCAAATCACATGGATTTATCGGCATTCCCGAACAACAATCCATTGCTGATCGCAATTGCTTTTCTGGGTCGTGGCGCACAGCGTTCACCTTCTTCTTGCAGCAACAAGAAGTTTCGCAATTCTTATCAGCGAATGCACCACTGAAAATTAAACTTGTACTCAGCAGCAGAACCAACACTATACAAATCGATTTCCGCATAGCCGATCTGTTTTTTTTGCCGAACTTTTGCATAGCAAAATACTATATATTAATTCAGTTAAGAATGTCAACAGCAAACCTGTCGAAACTACATCACTGAGTGTCACTTTATTTAGGTACACAGACCATCGGAACCTGTATCGCTCTTTACAATACAAGGCATTGTATATATATTAGTTTCGATTGAACGGTTCTGAGTTCAGGGTTTAAGGTTTATCCGCCTTTGGCGGCGCCTTAGGCGACCAAGGTTCAAAGGTTACAACAGCTGGACACCGCTCACCATATTGATCAAGGGCCGGAATACTTGACACAATCCAATGAGTGAAACGGTTCTATAACCACACTGAAGATTAGATCCTTCTGAATAGAACCGATTACGGATTTTAAGCCCGCAACGTTGTGAACCCTGAACCGCTCAACCTATGTTTAACGCAATCTTAGAGTATGTTTTCAACTTCAGTGTGTGTCTATAGCGGCTGCAGACTATATGCAGTATCATGTTTCTGCAGTATCATGAGGATAGATGGAAATAGAAAGGATCAGAAATGAGTTACGATTTTAATGCAGATGACGTATTTGAGATGGCCGAGCAGATGGAGAGAAACGGTGGAAAATTCTATCGAACGGCAGCCGAAAACACAACCGATCCGGATAACAAGGGATTTCTATTGTCTTTGGCAGAGATGGAAGATCAACACGAAAAAACGTTTAAAGCCATGCGGGCCGAATTAACCGGACACGATAAGGCATCCACTGTTTTTGATCCAGAAGGAGAAGCAGCGCTGTACTTAAGAGCTCTATCAGATACCCGTGTTTTCTTCGAAAAGGAAATTGACGTAACATCAATGAGAAATATTCTTAAATCGGCAATCGAGGCCGAAAAAGACTCCATTGTGTTCTACTTAGGAATGAAAGAAGCCGTACCGGAGAATTTCGGAAAGGGTCGGCTGGACGGCATCATTAAAGAGGAGATGGGCCACATCAAAGTGCTGAGCAAGAAACTGGTTGCGCATAAAGATTAGCCGCCACCTCAATTGCGGTGGTATCATTTTGTTGAAGATCCGGCTGGAAACCTCCCCGAAATTTTATTGGCAGCATCCAGCGATTCAGGGTGCCTTCTTTCCGATCATCGTTGAGTGCTTTAGCCCGTTTCCTTGCCGTATTGCGCGAGATCTTCAAGGCTATTTCGATCCAGTAGAGTTATCTTTCTTCCATCGACACGGATCAGACCCTGGCCGGAAAGCTTGGCAAATATCCGCGATAACGTTTCCGGAATTGTCCCTAAAATGCTTGCGAGTTGCCCTTTAGAGATCGTTAATTCAATGCTTTCTTCATTTTCTTGTTGGTCCGCCAGGTAGACAAGATAGGACGCCAGACGGGCGGGAATTTCTTTTAATGACAGGTTTTCGATTTGAACCGTAAACTGTCGCAGTTTTCGAGACAAAACAGCCAACATGTTCAGGGCGAGCGACGGATTGCCCGAAATCAAATGAATAAATGCGGTTCTTGGGAAAAACAGGGTTTTGATGTTCTCAATTGCCTGAGCATTGGCAGGAAATTTTTGGCCAGCGAATACCGGAACCTCTCCAAACGGCTGACCGCGGCCGAAAATATGTAAAATCTGCTCTTTGCCATCGGTAGAGACCTTGTATATTTTGACACGACCTTCGGCAATAACAAAAAAACCTTGACCATCATCTCCTTCTGAAAAAATAATTTCGCCTTTATTGAATTGCTTTTCTACGGCAATTTCCTTAATTGCATCAAGCTGATTTTCAGGAAGCCCGTTGAATAACGGTATCTCAGGTACAATGTTTAATATTTTATTCATATGGCTATATTTGTGTATTATCTTGTGATTTATGTCAATGTTTTCCGTTCGTATATGGTGTGCTTTAAACATGATCCTCTAACACGAAGGCCAGAGGAAACACCGCAGCGACGGATAAAAATCGTGAATTATGACGCATCACCTTAAATTCTCCAAGGTTTTTGATCTAAGTCAAGGTGATGCAGGATCGGATGCGATACATTTGCGGATAACAATGAGAAGCTCATTCTGTATAACCAGCTCACAAAAATCGAAAGGATAGTATCAATGAAATGTCCGGGACAAGATACACAATACTGGACACCCGGTGCAATATTTGAGGTCAAATGCCCCAAATGCGGTCATAAAGTCGAATTTTTCAAAGATGACACCACCCGAAAATGCGGCAATTGTAGCCACCGATTTGTTAATCCGCATATGGATTTTGGTTGCGCCTCATACTGCCAGTATGCCGAGCAGTGCATTGGCAACCTACCACCGGAGCTATTGGCCCAGAAAGAAAATTTGCTCAAAGATCGCGTTGCCATCGAAATGAAGCGCTATTTTAAAAATGATTTCAAGCGAATAGGTCATGCAAGCCGGGTGGCGCGCTATGCCGAACAGATTGGAAAACTCGAGGGCGGTAACTTAGCGGTGATTTTATCGGCTGCCTACCTCCACGACATTGGAATCCTGCAGGCCGAAAAAAAATACGGCAGCACGGCGGCACACTATCAAGAAAAGGAAGGTCCCCCAATAGCGAAAGACATTTTAATTAAGTTGGGGGCCAGAGAAGAGCTGATTGATGAGGTGTGCGATATCATTGGCCATCATCATCATCCGCGATCCGATGAAACCCTAAATTTCAAAGTGGTGTACGACGCTGATCTTGTGGAGAATATGGATGAAAAGCAGAAAGAAAATCCGAGTGATCCGCAACAGGTGGCAGAAAAGGTTGAAACGTTGTTTCTTACGCCCACCGGTCGAGAGATTGCCAAAGAAATCCTACTAAAATAGTTGGATGCCGGAAGAATTTAACCGAAAGTAAAATTTTCCTTCATAACATGTGCGTTGAAAAAATCGGCAACCATAAGACTAGTGTTAAAGAGGAGCTGTTATGAAAGTATTACGTAAAATCATAGAAATTGATGAGGACTTATGCGATGGATGTGGTAATTGTGTTCCCTCCTGTGCCGAGGGTGCATTGGAAATAATAGACGGCAAAGCCCGAGTCGTTGCCGATATTTACTGTGATGGTTTAGGTGCCTGCCTTGGTGAGTGCCCCACAGGAGCCCTCAGAATCGTAGAGCGTGAAGCGGAGGACTTTGATGAGCTCGCCGTGGAAAAGTTTTTGGCCGAAAAAAAACGAAGGGAAGAAAAAACGACAATTCCGCTGGTTTCCGGCGGCTGTCCGTCGGCGCAATTGCAGACATTTGAAGCGGCAACTACCGAATCTGAACCGGCAGCTCAAGAGGTTGACTCCGCATTGTCTCACTGGCCTGTTCAGATCATGCTCGTGCCGCCCACAGCACCGTTTCTGAAAGATGCTGACCTGCTGATAATGGCGGATTGCGTTCCGGTGGCATTTCCGTCCTTGCACAGGGATTTTCTAAAAGGCCGGGCCGTCATGATGGGTTGTCCAAAGTTTGATGATGTGCAGCACTACATTGAAAAATTTGCACAGGTTTGTAAACTCTCCGGTATAAAGAGTATTACCTCAGTTGTTATGGAGGTTCCCTGTTGCTCGGCCCTACCCATGATTGTGAAAAAAGGCATGGAAATATCCGGCGTAAAAATACCCATGGAAGAGGTGGTCATCAGCACTCGCGGAAAAATTTTACAGCGGCGCCAGGTTCAGGCCGCGTGATTATACCCAGCAGACAGTCACCCATCCACCAAGCGGCGCGCCATCAACGCCATTTCAGTAGGCGTCACTTGGGATTGTAGATCATCAGAATTCGGATTTACGAGCAATAATCCGCAATCTTCGGTACTGCCATGCGATGTTGCGCTTTGTATTATGAGACAAAAATGTGTCAAAAATAAATTTGAGACTGTATTGCATTGCCATTTTTATTATGATATTCAGAGATTGCCTTTCAACGCGTTGAAAATCCTTCAAATTGATGGGGGCCTCGTGTATCGCATTAGCATTTCGAGATAATCATTTTGCTGGATTTAACGTCTGAGGTGCTGGCCTGTAACCTTTTGATAAAAGCGAACTTAAGCAAAAAAGCGTAAAATCGGATTCTCCCCTGGCATAAAATTTGAATACTTGAGGCACGAGGTGATCTTTAAAGGGGTCACCCTATCGTTATGTGTGTGCTGAATTCAACCATCTTAGCCGGGGCGGGAATGAACGTGAGACGCTGTAACCTGCACATCCGAAAAACCTTAAAACTTGTCGAAGAAATGATAGATTTGGCCGATCAGGGAGATGCCGATCGGGAAGACAACGGATGCGGGATTCTCTATGGTGTGCTGCGTGATTCAGCATACAAGCTGAAAAAACTGGCCGAGGAAGAAAAACTCAATCACATACGGAAAGGTTGGTGGCTGCAGGAAGACTAAAGACTTGAAAAATCGAAATACTTTGGTAAAGCTAAAATACGGGGACTAGGTTACACCTCAACCATTGAACCAGATAGTGAAAGGAGACAAAAAATGGCAGAAAGATTGGAAGTTTACAAATGTGAGGCCTGTGGAAACATTGTTGAAGTCCTCCATGGCGGCGGCGGTGAACTGGTCTGCTGCGGAGAGCCCATGAAGCTTTTAGTTGAAAACACAGTAGATGCCGCCAAGGAAAAACACGTGCCGGTTATCGAGAACGTCGAGGGCGGTGTTAAGGTAAAAGTCGGTGACGTTGCCCATCCTATGGAGGAGAAGCATTATATTGAATGGATCGAGATCATTGGCGACGGCAAGGCGGATCGCCAGTTTTTAAATCCCGGTGAAGCACCTGAAGCAGTGTTTAAAACCGATGCTCAAAATGTAACCGCACGAGAATACTGCAATCTTCACGGTCTGTGGAAAGGATAATCGTTATGTTGTCTGAAAAAATACAAGCAGCCCTGAACGGTCAGCTGAATGCCGAGCTTTACTCCTCCTACCTTTACATGTCGATGAACGCTTATTTTAAATCCGTTAATCTTGATGGATTTGCCAACTGGATGTATTATCAAGCCCAGGAAGAACTAACGCATGCCATGAAATTTTATGATTTCATAAATTCGCGTGGAGGACGGGTAAAATTGGCTCAAGTGGATGCACCGCCCAGCGAATGGATTTCTCCTCTGGCTGTTTATGAAGCAACGCTGGAGCATGAGCAGAAGGTAACAGGTCTGATCAATGACCTCGTGGAAATGGCGCTTAAAGAGCGTGATCATGCTACCAACATTTTCCTTCAGTGGTTTGTGACGGAACAAGTTGAGGAAGAAGAGAGTGTCGGCGGGGTTCTGGAGCAGCTAAAATTGATGGGAGAGGCCAAGGGCGGTATTTTCATGATTGATCGCGAACTTGCCAGAAGAGGAGCAGGCGGAGCATCCGAAGGTGCCGAATAAATTGGTCCGTCGTTTGTTTTGCGTTTTCAGTTGTAAAATTGGTATCCTAATTCAGTTTTAATTAGCCACAGACCCACACGGACAGACACAGACAATTTTTTTAAGGTCTAATTCCACGCAGCTTGCTGCGACGTAATAGACACTATTTCTATAGTCCGATACCCCGTCAGCTCTGCTGTGGGTAGCCTTCATTATTATTTTTTGCAACAGCCTGCGGACAACTGACAATTGGGTAAGGAGGTGATTGCATGTCAAGCTGGAAATGTTCAAATTGCGGGTATACCTTTGAAGCGGATACTCATCCTAATGAGTGCCCATCCTGTAAGGAGAAATGTGAATTTCTGGATAATACCTGCTACACACCGGATTGCGCCGCCGAAGGCACCGACGATCGCATTGGTCGGCCCAAGGAGTAACACCGAAAATCGGTTGTCAACTCAATTCTTTTGGGACTTGAACCTTTACTGTCACTGATGCGGGAGAAAGATCATGGCCAAAGTTCTGATTGTATTTGCCACTAGAACCGGCGAGACTCAACAAATCGCCGAACTTATCGGAGAGGGAATTCGCTTTACCGGTCATGAAGCCGAGCTTTTTGACGTTAAAGCCATCAAGAGTGAAGCCGAGCTGGAGGGTTTTGACGGATATGTATTCGGTTCAGCCACGTATCACGGCGAAATGCTTCAGGGTATGAAAACATTTCTGTTTTTAGCCGAGAAAGCAAATCTTGAAGGCAAAGTCGGCGGTGCCTTCGGCTCTTTTGGTTGGAGCGGTGAAGCCAATGATCGAATATTTGAGACTATGAAGCATGTTTTAAAAATGGATATGGTTGGCGACGCTTTGCGACTCAAATCGAGTTCCTTGGGCGGCGGCATTCAAATGGCCCAGGATTACGGGCGCGAGATCGCCAAAAAGCTCAACGGCCAGTAGAATTGAACGCACACAAAACTTCAATTTAGTCGTTTGCCAACGCAGGTGCTATCGATTTAAATGACTTAACATCACGGAGGTTATTATGGCAGATAATGTGTCTACACCACAACATTGTCCTGGTTATGCAGACTTTAAAAATCTCAAATCTTTTTCCTGCAAGTGCCCAAAATGCGGTGAAGAAAAAGAAATATTTTCAGACGAATTTGACCGCGAACATACCTGCAGCAGCTGCGGAGAACCGATTGATTTCAGTCAGTGCGAAGTCTCAGGTGAAGGCAAGAGTGTCTCCCCCCGCTGAGTGTGACCATCTGCAACTTTCCAATTTAAATCGTACGGTGGAGCGCTCAGATGAAATTTGTAATACTGGCAGCGGTAATCGTCGTACTGATAGGCGGAGCAGCCGTATTGTCGGTAGCCAACCAGGATAAAGGGGCCGAAGACATAGAATTGTTTGGCGGTAACAGAGGAAACGTTTCTTTTCCCCATCACCGGCATCAGGAAACCCTCGGCGACTGTGAAATATGCCATTCGGTCTTTCCGCAAAAGACGGGATCTATCGAAGAACTCAAGACCAAGGGGGAGTTAAAAAAGAAATATGTCATGAACAAGCTGTGCACCAAATGTCACAAGGAAAGGAAAAAGGCCAGCGAACCCAGTGGCCCCACCACATGTTCAAAATGTCATATCAAAGAATAACACCTAAACCATTCTCGGTTCGCGAAACGATCTAGTGATGCTAGTACTTGGATTTCAGGGAAGCCCCCGTAAAAAAGGAAACACGAATTATCTATTGTCGGCCTTTATGGAATCGGTGGGGAAAAGGGGTGTTCAAACACATATCGTCGATGTCACACAGAAAAACATTGAACCCTGCAAGGAATATGTAGTTTGCGAAAAGAAAGGTTTCTGTCCGATCAATGACGATATGAAAGATGACATATATCCCTTGATACGCCGGGCCGACGTCGTGGTGATCGCTACCCCCATCTTTTTCTTCAACATGACAGCCCAACTTAAAGCCGTCATTGATCGCTGCCAGACCTTTTGGGCCAGAAAATATAAACTCAAGTTGAAAGACCCCGGAGCAAATATGCGTCGCGGATTTCTGCTGGCTGTAGGCGCTTCGAAAGGAAAAAGCCTTTTTGACGGGCTTCATCTAACAACCCGATACTTTTTTGACGCGATCTGGGCGAGTTACGAAGGGAGTTTAACATACAGGGGAATTGAGGATTCAAAAGACATGGCCAAGCATCCTACGGTACACGAAGATATTGAATCGGCGGTGGAAAATCTGCTGAAGCCGTTTCGCGGAAGAAGAAAAGTACTGTTTGCCTGCCGTGAAAACGCCTGTCGCAGCCAGATGGCCAGTGCGTTTGCTCAGTTTTTCGCCGGCGATAAATTTGATGTGATAACCGGAGGCAGCGAACCGGCAGAAAAAATAAATTCTGATATGGCCAAGGTCATGCACGAAAAGCGTATCGATATGGGTTTTCGAATTCCCAAAACCATAGATGAAGCTATTTCACATGCCACACCGGAAATTATTATTACGATGGGCTGCGATGACCAATGCCCAATTGTTCCGGGCGCAAAGAGAATAGACTGGGACATTCCGGATCCCGCCGGGAAACCGATCGAATTCATGCGCGATGTTCGAGATGACATCGAAAAAAGGGTTCAGGATCTTATCAACGAACTGAACTAAGCCGGACACGTTAGAGGCGACTGTTTGCTGACGAGTCGACTCAATGGTGCTTCCGATAGGCCGAGTCCTTAAAGTAATGGTTACATGGGTTACGGATTCGGTGCAATTAAAGATGGGCATAATTAAACTTGCAAAACATATGGGTTTTGATATTAATTCGCCTGATCATCGAATCATTTGGCAACGTCGGCTAATTCTAACCATAGAATTTGACCAACCAACAGCAAAGGAGGAAGAGAATGGATAGGTATGTATGCACGATTTGCGGCTATGTGTATGATCCGGAACAAGGCGACCCAGACAACGGGGTAGCTCCCGGCACCAAATGGGAGGATGTACCTGATGACTGGGAATGCCCGGTATGCGGTGCCGGCAAAGCGGATTTTGAAAAGGAAGAATAGTCGTCTGACGTCTTGATCAGACACCGTGTGCGTTAGGTAATCATCGAACGTGATGCCCTTGTCCGTCAGAGAACATAATTCTGACAGAAAGGGCATCTTTTATTTTGGACAATCTTTTTTAAGCGGGGTAAACAGTATTCTCGTAACAAGCGCTTATTTCTGTCTTGTACAACGTTCAGTCTGAGTTGCCTTGATATGAATCATGTTTATATTTTTAATTTTAGCGCTATGACACCTTGAGCTTAGAAGGGAGTGCGATTGAACGCACATTCATGTGTATGGGATTTAAATTTGAATGGGTGTTCACAGGAAATTTAATAGGCAAAAAGGCTTATTAACATTAACTTTCAAGACCGCTGAGGATATACTATGGAACCGACAAAAATTACCGATGGTGTTTATGATGTTGGGGTTACGGATTGGAACATCAGAGATTTTCACGGGTATTCGACTGATCTCGGTACAACCTACAATAGTTATCTCATTGTTGACGATAAGATTGCCTTGGTGGATACGGTTAGAAAAGAGTTCTCTGATCAACTCATAGACAATATCTCCAGGGTCGTTGACCCCAAACAGATTGATTTTGTGATCAGTAATCACACCGAAATGGACCACTCCGGTGGGTTGGCCCGGGTTATGCATCGAATCGGCGAGGATACACCGATTTATTGTTCCAAAATGGGCCACAAAAACCTTGCAAAACATTTTCGCCAGAAGTGGAATTACCTTCCCGTTGGCACGGGTGACGAATTGAGCTTGGGGAAAAGGACGCTAACCTTTTTGGAGACCAGAATGATCCACTGGCCAGACAGCATGTTCAGCTATCTGAATGAGGACAAGATCTTATTTTCGAGTGATGGATTCGGTCAGCATTACGCAGGACCGGAAAAATATGATGACGAGGTTGGGGATGCGATTATGGTTCATGCCAAAAAGTATTTTGCCAATATTCTCCTTCTCTACACGCCGCATATTCAGAAGTTACTGGAAAGCGTAATGGGTCTGGGGTTGGAATTCAAGATGATATGTCCGGATCATGGAATTATATGGCGCAAAGATCCGTCTAAAATCATTGATGCTTATGTGCGATGGTGTCGACAGGAACCTCAAAAGAAGGCCGTTGTGATTTACGATACCATGTGGCACAGCACCGAAAAGATGGCCGAAATCATCGTGTCGGGTATCAACAGAGAAGGGGTTCAAACAAAACCGTTTCACTTGCGAAAATGGCATCGCAGTGAAATCATGACGGAAGTGTTCGATGCTAAGGCAGTCGTAGTTGGTTCACCGACGTTAAACAACAACCTCTATCCATCACTTGCTGATTTTCTGACGTATATGAAGGGTCTTAAACCATTGAATAAGATCGGTGCTGCATTTGGCTCCTATGGATGGAGCGGAGAAGCCGTAAAATTGATCAACAAAGAACTTGAGGCGATGAATTTCAACGTCGTTGATCCAGGGCTGAGAGTCCAGTATATACCTGACAAAGAATCTTTGGAAGCCTGTTATGAGTTTGGCCGTATGATTGGTAAGGCGGTTAATGCCTAAATTTTAAATACGACATTTAAGATTGTTACGCATGAAAACACCTGTTGTTGAACTCAGTGACTGTATCGTATGCGGGGTTTGCGTCGAAGCCTGTCCGAGGGTGTTCAGGATAAATGATGCTGGATATGTCGAAGTAATTGATCTGGATTATTACCCCGAAGATGAAGTAGACGAGACCATAAAGCACTGCCCGACCGATTGCATCTTTTGGCAGGAGGAGTAAGATCGTGAAAAAAGTAGCTCATTTTGTATTCAATGGTGACCCTATGTGTTTCATACATGTCCTGCTAAATGCCCTCGATATGGATAAAAAGAGCTATGAGACAAAAATTGTGATCGAAGGGGCTGCTACTAAATTAATCCCGGAACTTGAAAAGAAAGACCATCCTTTAAATCAACTTTGGGAAAAAGCAATCGACAGGGGATTAATTGAAGGGGTGTGCAAAGCTTGCTCCAATAAAATGAAGACAATCGATTCGGTGAGGGCTCAGGGGTTGCCCCTTTTAGAAGATATGTTGGGTCACCCCGGGATGGCCCGATATCTTGAAGCGGGATACGAAATCATCACGTTTTAAATTCGTCTGCTGCCCTTTGCACCCTTTAGATTGTACCGGATATTTGCCTACTATGTCACTAACGAGTGTCCATTCAAATGTTGAACGAAAAAATCAGCGGTCGTAATCTCAAACGAGAAATCCGGTTAACGCTGCGCTCTGGTGATATAAACTCCGCCATGGAGATTATTACCAAGATGCCTCCGAAAAGGGCCGTCAACCCTCTTTTTTCGTTTCTATGCAGCACAGACGAATGGCTTAGATGGCGAGCCGTGACGGCTATGGGCCACGTTGTGTCGAATCTCGCAGAAGCCGATTTGGAATCTGCGCGGGTAATTATGCGCCGATTTCTGTGGCAGTTAAACGACGAATCCGGAGGCATTGGTTGGGGGTGCCCTGAATCGATGGGTGAAATAATGTTTCGTTGTGAAAGGCTTGCCGATGAGTATGGATGCATACTCATTTCATACATCCAACCGCAAGGTAACTATCTAGAGCATGAAATGTTGCAGCGCGGCGTACTCTGGGGGATAGGGCGGCTGGCACATTCACGACCCCGAGTTGTAAAAGATGGTGTGGTGTACCTCCTACCGTATATGCAGTCTGAAGATCCACATCTTCGAGGACTTGCCGCTTGGGCTGTCAGTCCGCTATCCTCACCAGAAGCTATACCGCGATTGAAGTTACTTTGCCATGACCCATCCGAACTAACGCTGTACGATAACAACAAATTGAATAGGTGTACGGTGAGTCAACTGGCCAAGCAAGCCCTATCAGCGGCGGAGAGAGCCAGCGGCCGGTAGCGTGGCTTTGGGCTGTGATTGACTTTGTGATCAAAAATGTACCTTCTTGATTCCGGCTCGTCCGGAAACGGGATAATTCTATGGAATGGACCAAAGAAGCAGATGATGCTGTAAAAAAAGTTCCCTTTTTTGTACGCAAGCGAGTACGATCACGAGTTGAAAAGGAGGCCCGGGAGGCCGGCAAACCGTTGGTCTCACTGGCTGATGTCAAGACGACCCAGGCTCGTTACCTGAACAATATGGCTTCGGAAATCAAAGGGTATCAGATCGAAACCTGTTTTGGCCCCAGCGGATGTCGCAACCGCACGGCGATCAGTGACCACCTTTTAGAGCAAATTGAAGCACTGGTGCGAAAAGAAGACTTGCTCGGCTTTCTCAAAAAACGGGTAGAGGGGGATCTAAAATTTCATCATGAATTCAGAATCACCTTGGGGGAATGCCCGAATGCCTGTTCGCAGCCGCAGATAAAAGACATCGGTATTATTGGGGCCTGCGCACCCCATGTGACGGAGGAAGCCTGTACTCTCTGCGAAGCCTGTGTGTATTCCTGTAACGAGAATGCAGTTGCCCTAAATACCGAAAGGGAATGCCCTGAAATCGATGCCACCCTGTGTTTGTATTGCGGAAAATGTATTGAGGTTTGCCCCACCGGGACCCTATTGGAGGGTAAAAAAGGGTTCCGAGTTCAGCTGGGAGGTAAGCTGGGAAGGCATCCCCAGCTTGCAAAAGAATTGCCCGGCATTTACACTGAGCATCAGGTAATCGACATCGTTAAAGACTGTATCCGATTCTACAAACAGCACAGCCAACACGGTGAACGTTTTGGTCAAGTCCTAACACCCACTGATTTTGATATACTTGCAAACCGTAAGCGCGGGTAATCGCAATTCCAACCCAGTCCAAACCCGAAATAGCTAATTACAACCCAGGTTGGCCGGTTCCGGGTTCAAGGTTCCCAGTTAAAATGTCGCAACTAACCTCTAACCATCGTATTTCGCGTTAAGTGGGTTAAATTCCATGTTTCACCCATTGGGTGGCAGCGGTCAATCCAAAAAACGGGTATTAAGTTCTGAAAATAAGCATATTATAACCGTTGAACCCTGAACTTGGAACCTGGAACCGATCAGTTTAGATAGAGTCTTAATGGTTATTTCTTTGCATTTTATGAAACGATATTTTTTGGTTCCGGCTTGTCCGGGTTATGATATAGAACGACATAAATCATTATTTGACGAATCGGCATTTCATGCAAATTATTATTTATCGAAACACAACTACGTATCATAATTGTTTTGCATATGAGCAGAAGCACAAAGGAGGTTCACCAAAATGGATAAAAAAACATTTTCAATTCCCAACATATCATGTGGTCACTGCGTGATGTCGATAAAAAATGAACTGGGAGACCTGGATGGCGTCAAGACGGTGGAAGGCGATCCGGAAACCAAACACATCGAGGTCGAGTGGGACGCACCGGCGACTGAAGATCAAATTAAAGAAACATTAAAAGCGATGAACTATCCGGCAGCTTGATTTCGTATCGAAACTCAACCTGGATAAATTTTAATCCACCGAAACGCGTCCATCATTCTATAGAAAAAAAATAAACACCAATGACCAATCAACGAGTTACATTTCCGGTAAGCGGGATGACATGCGCCAATTGCGCCATGAACATTGAGCGCACCATAAAAAAGCTTAGCGGGGTCACTGAGGCGCAGGTCAACTTCGCTGCCGAACAAGCTGCTGTTTCCTTTGACCCCAGGAAGCTTCCCCTTAAAGACGTAGTCGAAAAGATCTATGGAATCGGGTTTACGGTGCCATTCAGTAAAATTGAATTGCCCGTAACCGGAATGACATGCGCCAATTGCGCTGCCAGCATTGAACGAACGCTGAATAAAAAAGTACCCGGTGTAATCAATGCCACCGTCAATTTTGCCAGTGAACGTGCCGCCGTAGAATACTTGCCGAAAGTTGTGACCGTAGATGAGATGATCGCTGCCATTGAGGCAACCGGCTACGGGGCCATTTCTCCCGACGAGACTCGCGAAGGGGAAGATTCCGAACAGCTGGCTCGACAAGCCGAAATTCGTGATCAAACCCTCAAATTTATTGTCGGCGTATTGTTCGCCTTTCCGCTTTTTGTGTTGAGCATGGGCAGGGATTTTGGTCTCGTCGGCCAGTGGAGTCATGCGTTGTGGGTCAACTGGTTTTTTTGGGCTCTGGCCACACCGGTTCAATTTTACACCGGTTGGGATTACTACACCGGCGGCTTTAAGAGTCTGAAAAATAGGAGCGCGAATATGGACCTGCTGGTGGCCATGGGATCTTCGGTGGCGTATTTTTACTCCCTCGCGGTACTGCTGCTTCCCGTTCTTGGCGAGCATGTTTATTTTGAAACTTCGGCCGTGATTATCACCCTGATCAAGCTGGGGAAAATGCTCGAATCCCGCACTAAAGGCCGTACCGGTGGTGCCATTCGCAAACTGATTGGACTACGCCCCAAAACCGCTACCATACTCACCGATGGAATCGAGCAGGACATTCCCATCACCCGGGTGAAGGTGGGGGATGTCGTCATGGTGCGTCCAGGCGAACGCATTCCGGTGGATGGTGCCATCATTGATGGACATTCGGCCGTGGATGAGTCGATGCTCAGCGGCGAACCCCTGCCGGTGGACAAGACTCCGGGTGATAAGGTTGTCGGCGGTACCATTAACGGTGAAGGTCTTTTAAAATTCAAGGCACATGCGGTTGGCAGGGAAACCGTTTTGTCCCAGATTATTCGCCTGGTTCAGGAAGCCCAGGGAAGCAAAGCCCCGATTCAAGCTCTGGCCGATAAGGTCGCTGCAATTTTTGTACCCTCGATAATTGCCCTGGCCTTTATCGTCTTTGTTCTATGGTGGGTCCTTACCGGGGAATTCGTGGCGGCGATGATCCGTTTGGTGGCAGTTCTGGTGATTGCCTGCCCCTGTGCCCTGGGTCTGGCGACCCCCACCGCCATCATGGCCGGAACCGGTAAAGGCGCGGAACGCGGGATTCTGTTTAAAAACAGTGAAGCTTTAGAAACAGCCACAAAATTGGATACCATTGTGCTGGATAAAACCGGAACTATAACCAGCGGGAAACCGGCGGTTGTAGATATTATAGCGTATGAACCGAAGTGTCATGCTGCCAAGGATGTACTGAAAATTGGAGCCTCGACCGAGAAAGGCTCGGAGCATCCGCTGGGCAAAGCCATTGTGCGTCACGCCAGAGCGGAAGGCATTCCCCTTTTTGAACCTGAAGATTTCAAGGCCTTCGGAGGCATGGGAGTGCAGGCCAAAATTGGCGGCAAACCGGTCATGCTGGGAAAACCGCACTGGTTTCGGGACAAGAGAATCGATATCCATAGAGCCGATGACCACATCACACAGTACCAGTCCCAAGGCAAAACCGTGATGCTTGTGGCGATTGAAAATGAGCTGTGCGGTCTGATTGCCGTATCCGATATCCTTAAACCGGAGTCTCAAGCAGCTATCGAGGATCTGCATGATCAGAAATTAACTGTGGTTATGCTCACCGGAGATAACCTTCAAACCGCTCTATCCATTGCCGAACAGGTCCGGGTCGATGATGTGATGGCGGAAGTCAGGCCTGACGAAAAATCACTCAAAATTAGAGAGCTGCAGGATAACGGAAGAAAAGTCGGAATGGTGGGGGATGGTATCAATGATGCGCCTGCCCTGGCCCAGGCCGATGTCGGATTTGCCATTGGAACCGGTACGGATGTTGCGATCGAAACCGCCGACGTCATTCTTTCCAGCGGAAGTTTGAGCGGGATCCCGCGGGCGATTCGAATAAGCCGGACTACCATGAGCACCATCAAACAGAATCTCTTTTGGGCATTCGGCTACAACATCATTCTCATACCGATCGCCGCTGGAATTTTGTATCCCTTTGAATCCCTGCCGTCCATGCTGCGCCAGCTGCATCCCATTCTGGCCGCTCTGGCCATGGCGTTCAGCAGTGTTTCGGTAGTGACGAATAGCCTCCGTTTATACAAAGCCAAAATAAAGTAGAAACCATTTTGAAAACGAAATTTTTGTAACCTATCGTAGGTGTTTGGTTCATTACCCGCGTAAATCGGCTAGGTAGGTATAAATTCATCTTCAACTACAAGGGAGGTTCAATTGGAAGAAGAGATTTCAAGACGCTCGTTTCTGAAAGGGGGACTTGCCACCGCCGCCGGGTTGGCCACCGCCGGCATACCCGGGGCTGAAGCCTTAGCGGACGTAGAGAAAGAAAAACAGCTCGCCACGTTACTGGACATTCGAAAATGTATCGGCTGCGGAGCTTGCGTTGACGCCTGTTCCGAAGCAAACGTTGACAAGTATCCAAATCCCCAAAAGCCCTTCCCCAAAATGTATCCATCCCGAGCCAAGATTTCCGACTGGTCAGACAAACGAGAGGTTAGCGAGCGTTTAACGCCGTACAACTGGCTCTTTATTCAACATGCCACGGTTGACATTAATGGCGTAGAAACGGAAATCACGATTCCACGGCGCTGTATGCATTGTGTCAATCCTCCCTGTGTAAAGCTCTGTCCTTGGGGAGCTGCCAAACAGCTGACAAACGGTATTTCACGTATCGACCCGGATATTTGTCTGGGGGGTTCCAAATGCAACAAGGTCTGTCCTTGGGATATCCCCCAACGCCAAACCGGCGTCGGGCTGTATCTGGATATTTTGCCGAATTTTGCCGGCAATGGCGTCATGTTTAAATGTGACCGCTGTTACGAGCGCGTTGCTGCAGGAGAATTACCGGCCTGTATTGACGCCTGTCCTGAAGATGTGCAGACTATTGGTCCCCGAGACGAAATCATCCAGAAGGCCAAGACGCTGGCTGAAGAAATCAATGGCTACATCTACGGCGCAGCCGAAAACGGCGGAACGAACACCATCTACGTTTCCCCGGTAGCATTTGAAGATTTGAACAAAGCTATCCAAAAGGGAACGGGCAAACCGCATCTGGACCGCGTCGCTGATACCATGGCCGATGCCAACAACCTTGTTGCGGCTATGATACTTGCTCCCGTAGCGGGATTGGCAGCGGCAGCCGGAAAATTATACCATTACACGAAGAAAAATGGATAGGAGCGCATCAAATGAGTCGACTCAACAGATATCATACAGAAGTCATTCGTGAAAACCGCATGGTGCGGTACGTTTACCTGGTCAACATCTTCTTTCTGGCGTTGACCGGGTTTGGCCAGATGCCGATTTACAAGCGCTACTATATGTCAGATATCCCGGGATTCGGATGGCTGGCGAACTTTTTCACGACCCGATATGTGCACTACCTGGGAGCTGTGCTGCTTTTAACCCTGATATTTTATCTCTTATTTGACTATTTTGCACTTCAACGCAAACGTATCAAAGTAACCTCTAGCGGTTACCTTCGGGGAGCTCTGCTGGCCGGCATCGTTCTCACCGGCATTCTGTTTGTGATAAAAAATTTTCCCATATTCATTTTTTCACCAGAATTTATCATCGCCTTGAACCTTTGTCATTTAGGGCTGGTTATGGCGTTTTTGCTGGTTAGTCTGTTCTGCCTCATTTTCAGAAAAAAGTGGACAAGCGCTCGATAAATGCGTATGAATTACGGAGGAGAAAATCAATGAAAGAAATTCTCATCTTTCTGGCAGTAATAGGCATCTGGTATTTGCTCCAGGCGTATATCCTGCCGAAACTTGGAGTTTCCACCTGACTGAAGGATTCTTGTCAGGTGACAAGCAACCATGATGACAGCAAAACATCAGAACCGCAAGAAAGTCAAAGATAACGATTCTGAACTGATTCAAGCCATTAATTCCGGTCAGTCTAACAAGTTTCATGACCTCGTCAAACGGTATGAACAGAAACTCTACAACTTTAGCTTACGGATGTGTCGAGATCCCGGTGACGCTGAAGATATGGTTCAGGATACATTTTTAAATGTCTTCAGATACTTAAAAGATTTCAGATACGAAACCAAATTTAAAAACTGGTTATACAAGGTAGCTGCCAGCACCTGCATTAAACAACGACGCAAGTCAAAATTTGCCCCGGACAGAGAACTGTCCTTAGATGAATTCAGATCCCAAGATGAGGCGGAGGTTCCTTCCCAGGTACCTAAATGGGCCTTAATGCCGCTGGATAAGCTGCTCAACGACGAGTTGTCCAATATGATTCATCAGGCGATCTTATCGCTGCCTGAAAAATATCGCGTAATTATACTGTTGCGGGATATTGAGGGATTTAGTACCGATGAGACCGCACAAATATTGGGTTTATCTTCATCCAATGTAAAGGTAAGGCTCCACCGGGCCCGACTTTATCTAAGAGACAAGCTGAAAGGATATTTTAAAAATGACGAGTGACGAACATGATCATAAACATTGTCTGGAAATGTTTGAGAAACTATCGGAATATATTGATGGCGAGTTGGACCAACTAACGTGTGCGGACATCGAGAAGCATATAAGCAATTGTGTCGCCTGCTTTTCCTGCGTAGAAACGCTCAAAAGGACCGTAGCAATTTGTAAAGGAGTCAAAGAAAAGCCGATTCCGGAAGAATTTGCTCAAAAACTGAGGGACATCATTCAAGGCCTACCCAACAAGCCCTCCGCAACCTAACCGATGTCCTCACCCATTCATATTCTCTCGTTTAGCGATCCAATTCAACCGAAATTCTGCCCGCATCCTCATTGGTAAGAGATAGATGATACCCTCTTACTTTCACATCGACTTTATTGTCATCCAGCGTCAACGACTCTACTTCGATTATACTTCCGGATGATACTCCTATATCTTCTAATTGCTTATGGATTCCGCTGCGACCTTTGATTTTAATGATTTTTCCTCGTTGTCCCGGATCCATTTTGTTTAAGAACACTGCTTCCTTAGATCCATTGCGGATAAGGTGTTCCCTTTTTTTCAAATCTTCGAGGCACATGGATATAGAGGTTGCACAGTTGACGGTGGTATCGCCATTTTCACAATGGCGCCGAAACCCTTTTATCCATTCCTTTCCACCGCGTGGACAAATTTCCATGAACTCCACAAAGTTGATAATTCGGTCAAGGATGGTATCCGATATGGCATGCTCAATCTCGCAGGAAGCTTCTTCGGCGTCCTTTTCACCCAACAAAAGGATCTTTACAAAAAAATCCTTCAGGGTTTCATGTCGTCGAACGACGTCTTTAGCCAACCTTTCGCCTTCGGCCGTTAATGTGATAATATCGTAGGGGGCATAGTTGACATAACCCTTTTCCGAAAGTGAACGCAGTGCCCCTGTTACCGATGATTTGTTTACTTTGAGCCTTTCGGCGATATCTTTGGCTCTGGCCGCCTGTTTATCCAACGCAATGTGATAAATCGCCTCCAGGTAGTCTTCCATATTAGAGCTCAGTGCTTTTGGTTTTGCCATTTCATCCATGCCCTTCCGGCCTGGTTATGCCGGTTCTTCATCAGTTACGATGAATCAGATTGCTGATTTTCCAATTGATTGTTTTGATGACGTGAATACGTTTCCCGCTCATCAGCAAACCCACAGGAGGTTGCATCGGTCGGACAAGCGCTACAGCCGCAACTGCATGGGTTGCTTTTTTTATATTTTTTATAATAAAGGCGACCTATATATGCCGCGGCAAGGCCGACTATCAGAATGACAATTATGTTTTCCATTTTGTTTAGGCACCTAACGCTGAACCGATTTGAAAAATAAGAACGGCTAATCCAAAAGCCAATAACGTGTTAAATGCAACCGCAAAGGCGCCCCATTTCCAAGATCCGGATTCCCTGGAAATACAGACCACCGACACAAAGCAAGGGGAGTAAAATATTGTAAAAACAATTAAACCCAACGCCACAAGCGGAGACCAGTTCGGGTCATTGGCCAGCGTCTCAGACAGCGAGCGGCTTTGTTCGGGATCAACTTCGCCCAACGAATAGGCGGTACCAAGGGTCGAAACCACGACCTCTTTTGCCGCAAATCCGCCAATCAGCGCGATGTTCGTGCGCCAATCAAAGCCGGCCCACCGGGACACGTTTTCAAGTACTATGCCGATGCGCCCGGCAACCGAATTTCTTAGCCGAGCTTCTGCTTGTTTACGATCTAATCTGTTTATGCGGTCTTTTAATTTTTGAGCTTCTCTGGAAAGCTCGGCTTCAACAGCGGTACGTTCCAATTGCTGGACAATTTCAGGAGATACTGAATTCAGCAAAGACTGATGCTGTATCTCAAATTTCTGTAGCGTTGATTCCGGAAGAGAGGGGAAGGTCATCATTGCCCACAGGATTATCGAAAAACCCAGGATAACGGTTCCGGCTTTTTTGATGTACTGCCAGGTTCTTTCCCAGGTGTGAATCGCCAGACCCTTAAACGTGGGCATCCGATACGGTGGTAGTTCCATAACAAAGGGCGCAGATGCACCTTTTATCACGGTAACCCGCAGAAGTTTGGCCACCAGGAGAGCACCCGCCCAGGCGCCGAGGGTAATCATAAACATGATCATGGCCTCATATTTGGCAAAGAAAGCAGCGATTAAAAGGGCGAAGACCGGCAATTTGGCTCCACAATTCATAAACGGAACGGTCAACAGGGTTGCCAATCTCTCGCGCGGGGATCTCAGTGTCCGGGTAGCCATCACACCGGGTACGGCACATCCTCCGGCAATCCCGCCGGAAATAATAAAGGCCATCACTGAACTGCCGTGAAGACCGAAGATGCGAAATATTCTGTCCAGCATAAACGCAACCCGGGCCAGGTAACCGGAATCTTCTAATATTGCTATCCCGAAAAACATGAACATGATCAACGGCACAAAACCCAGCACGCCACCAACACCGTCGATCACTCCGGAGACAAGCAGCGATTTGAGAAGACCATCCGGCAGAAGTGCGGAAACCCCATCTCCGAGCAATCTAAACAAGCGCTCCATCCAACCCACCGGCACTTCGCTGTAGGTAAAAACAACATGGTAGAGTCCGGCAATAATCGTCAGCATAAATATGGGACCCAAGAATCGGTTGGTTAGAACCTTATCTATTTTATCTGAACTGTACAGCCGGTTCTGATCGTATTTCTGATAGATAACTCCCTGTTTGAGGATGGACTTAATGTAACCATAACGCTGGTCGGCAATCATGGCCTCCGGATAGGTATCGAGGGTCTCCTGAAGGTGGTGTGAAACTTTTTTTACCATTTCTTCGAGCCTGGCAGCCAGTTCCGGATTCGCTTTTTTGCCCTTGTCCAGAATCTGCTCGTCACTCTCCATGTATTTTAACGCGATCCAACGCACCGGATAGGTTTGAGTCAGAAAGTTGTTGGCTTCGATTTCCTTTTCCATATCGATCAACGCACGATCCACATCCGCACCATACGATATCTTGAGGGGACCATACGTTTTCTTTCCTTGCACGATGTGGGCGGCTCGCTCCATCAACTCTTTTTTTCCTATTCCGCTCCGTGCAACGGTGGGTATAACCGGCACTCCTAAGAGGTCCGACAGTTTGTGCGCATTTATCTCGATTCCTCGCTTTTTAGCCACGTCGATCATGTTCAGCGCGATACACACCGGAGTACCCATCTCCAGAAACTGGACAGCCAGATACAGGTTGCGCTCCAAATTGGATGCATCCACAATGTTAATAACCACTTCCGGTTTTTCATTGACCAAGAAGTCCCTGGCGACTACTTCCTCTAAAGAATAGGCGGTAAGCGAATACGTTCCGGGGAGATCAACGACGTGCAATTGAAAATCTTTACCCGTGTACGTGCCTTCCTTTTTTTCGACCGTCACTCCCGGATAATTGCCGACATGCTGTCGGGCCCCGGTTAATTCATTAAACAGGGTGGTTTTGCCGGAATTCGGATTACCGGCCAAAGCAACTGTTGTCCGCATTATTCCGTGACCTCCACCTCGATATAATCGGCTTCATTATTCCGCAGAGTAATGGTGGCTCCCCGTACCCTTAATGCCACGGGATCATATAGCGGGGCGCGGCCTTGAATCCTAATTTCCGTCCCCGGTACCAATCCCATGTCCCGAAGACGGCGACCAAGATCTCCAGCCACCTTTATGGCCGCAATCGTTCCAAATTGATTATCGTGCATTCTGCGCATGTTGATCCGCATCTCAACGATCGTCTCCTTACACTGGGTTGCGGTATTTTCTTAGATAAAAAGTTAGTTATACGAAACTTTGTACGGTGTCAATAATAAAGTTGTAGGTTCTGAACTTTTTCGACACATTTTAACCTGACCGAAAACAGAACCGGATTTCTACTTTTCAAAATGTCTGGAGATTTAGAATGATGCGTGATGTCAATTTGAACTGCAGTGCAATTAAGACTCACATGTTGGATTGACGAAATTTTGACACTTTCTCCCTTATTAATCATGCTTATCGTTTTTTTAGATATTGTATGTGTAGATCTGTAGAAATTAACATGCTTCTCGGATGTGCGTGCATCTTTTCTGCCGGGCTTCCAAAACGAAGTGAAGACTTCCGATTGAAAATAACGGCATTTGGGGGAGCAACGTTAAAACTGGCTCGACCTCGGAAAATTAAACTAAAAAATTTTCGCAGAGAAAATGACCGCCAGTTCTAAAAAAGCAGAGCCTGATATGGCTCTGCTTTTTTATTGCAAGGTGAGGGATCACCCATTAAAGGGCGTGTCAAGTCTGCTCTTGACTCTTAATCGATTTGAGAATGATGTTGTAAACCTCAAAATAACAAATATTCTTCATCTTGGCCGTTAACTGACGCCGCTTAGTCCTCCTTGCTCCCGTTGCCTTTGCTGAATATTCTTCCTAAGGCATGGATTAATACACCGATCAGGCTGGCGAGAACAACACCCCACCCCGCATAGGTGATGATTTTCGAAGTGTCACGCCCCGGCATGTAAAAGCCTTTCAAATTTGCCAAACGGCTGTCGGTTTTTGAATGGCATTCCGTGCAGGACAGGGATTTCTCTTTGGGTGCCACCATATGTGTGATCGGGAATACATATGTGGTTTCTACAAAATCAAACTCTTCCGAGAATGGCAATCCCATGGACTGCTGCCCGATGCTGAGGGCGTTTTTCCAGTCGAGTGTGTTCCAGTATCCATCTTTTCCTGAAAGCAGCGGCATCAGTAACGACGTGTTCACTTTATCGTACGGTTGAATTCCGCGGTGAACCTTGAAGGGATAGATTCGCGAGTTGATATCTTCCCGATCACCCTGCGGCCAGGAAACTTGCACCACGCCTGAGGGGTCGATTTTATCTTTGGCGGTCATGGATTTAATCACACCATTGTACCAGTAATATTGGGGCTTGACGTTCTTGGCCCACTTCATTTGACCTTTGATGGACATATAATCGAATTTACCGAATTCGTCCTTGGTTCTATATTTTTTTCCATCTCTTAATTTACCGGACTTAGACCAATCCCAGGACATTTTAGTGGGGTTGACTCTAGCGAATTCCGGAATATGACAACTTTGGCAGGCTACCTTATCTGTATGATCATTCAATTTTGTCCCGCTTTTATGAGGCGTCGCTGTATGGCAGGATTCACAAGTGATTTTAGCTATCAAATCGTCCTCCACCAAGCTTTTGCGTTCTTCGGCCGCCGGTCGCGTATAAACGCGTCCGGCAATATTATGAAGGGTCGTGGTGTGACAGCGTGCACAATCAAAGTTTTGTCCATCAACACCCATGTGAACATCCAACGTTTTGTTCGGCTTGGCCAGGGACGTATCCAGGTCACCGTGTTTAACACCATCCCCTCCGCCGCCGTAAAAATGGCAAGAACCGCAGTTTTTTCGGGCAGGACGTCCGATTGCCTGGGCGGCATCACGCAGCTCGGTCCAATGAATGGTTTGGCGGAATTGAGTTGCAGCCTCAGAGTGACATGAGAGACATGCTTTGGTTACTTCCGGACCGGAGGTAAACTCCTGCTGCAAAATCTCGTGCCTCGTATGATCGGCAGTGATCCAGAGCTGTTTTTCCTTGGTCGCCTGCTGGGCCATTTTACGGCCCGGCGCCTGATCCTCATCGCTATTGGCAGCCAATGAATCTAGAGACTAAAAAATCGGCATGCACAGCGCCAGAGCCAAATAGATACATCTCGTATGGTTCAACCGCTTCATTGCACTTTCCCCGACAATATCATAAATGATATTGTATAGTTGAATTATTGGCTTTGTTTTTGATGGATGACATAATCGCCTGAAACGCATGCATGTGATAAACACTCTTTTCAGGATGAACAAAAAACGTTAATCAAATTTCAGCAATATTTATACCAAGATTGAGTTACGCATAGCGTGTGCCGATAAAAACGAATACGTTGGGTAACAATCAATAATGGATCGATATGTTGTATCTATGTAGAATTCACTCTCTAGATATAGTATAAAATCGATAACAATTTTTTATACAAAACGCCCCCCGAAACTAAAAACTTACCGTTTTAGGCCTTGTAATTGTTAACGATTAATGTTAAGTTAACAATTCAAACGTTAACATGATTAACAGTTAACGTCTGAAGATTAACATACCGAGGTTAACCATCCCCGGTGTTGAAAAAATCGATTTTCGACTGAAATTTTAAACCTATGTCGGTTCAAAATTCCGCCAAAAAACTTGGTATATATGGGTTATCAAGCAACATAGCGTCATTTAATTGCGATTAGTAAACGTTATGCATAAATGAATGGATGTTAAAATCGCACGAATTTTGCACTTAAGGAGCGCATGCTGATGGAAATTGGCAAACATTGGAAAACTATTGTCGATACGCTACAAGACGGACTGATGGTTCTCGATCCCGAAGGGAATATTCTGGCGATGAACCCTGCCGCCGAACAGCTGACCGGCTACTCTGCAGATGAACTTGTAGGCTGCAACTGCAGAACCTTAAACTGCACGGGGTGTGAACTCTACGGTCGAGGCTCCGGTGAACAGTGGTGCAGCTTATTTGTCAAAGGCGAGGTCAAAGCCAAAAAATGTTTGATCTCAAATAAAAATCAGCGTGCCGTTCATGTGGTTAAGAATGCTTCGGTTTTGAGAGATTCGGAAGGCGATATGATCGGGGCCGTGGAAACCTTCTCGGATATTTCCGAAATTGTGCGCCAGCAGCAGGAAATTCAGTCACTGCGCAAAAGCTGCCGGCTGGAGGAGGGCCGCCACGGACTTATCGGAGACTCATCCCTTATGCGGCGTCTTTTTGAACTGATCGAAAACGTCGCGCAAACGAATGCCCCGGTGTTGATCCATGGACAAAGCGGTACTGGGAAGGAGTTGGTTTCCAGAGCAATTCACGAGGAAAGCCCCCGTAAAGACAAACCGTTTATCAAAGTCAATTGTGCGGCTTTGAACCAAAACCTTTTGGAAAGTGAACTTTTTGGCCATGAAAAAGGGGCTTACACCGGTGCCGATCGCACGCGAATCGGTCGTTTCGAGGCAGCCCATGAAGGAACGATCTTTTTAGATGAAATTGGTGATATACCGTTGGCGACTCAGGTCAAGCTCCTGAGGGTTCTCGAAGAAAGAGTGATTGAACGCTTCGGTGATCATCGGCCCATACCGGTTGATGTACGAATTATTTCTGCAACCCATAAGGATCTTGAAGCCTTGATCGGCCAGGGTTTATTTCGGGAAGATCTTTTCTTCCGAATCAACGTCTTCCCCTTAAACTGCCCGTCCCTTTCCGAACGACTCGAGGATATCCCTCTTATTGTTCAAAAATTTATTGAACAGCATGCAGATAAAGGCGCAAAAGAGATTTACGGCCTCACCCCCGACGCCATGGAAACCCTGTTCGCTTACACTTGGCCGGGGAATGTTCGCGAACTGCGCAATGCGATTGAGTATGCATTTGTTCTGTGCTCGGGAAACTGGATTGGAAAGGAGCATTTACCTCCAAAGATCAATGTCATCAGCAAAAAACCTGCGATCCATCGCATTCAAAACGCTGCATCACGGGAGGAAGAACGCACGAAGTTGATCCATACCCTGCGCCGGGTCGGCGGGAATCAGTCCGAAGCCGCCCGCATTTTAGGCGTGAGCAGAGTAACGATTTGGAAACGAATTAAAAAATACAATATTAACCTGAGTGTCGAACTGAGTGAACCCACCCTTAGTTGAACACTCATGCCATTGATATCGTGAGGTTAAGATGAAGATACCAAGAATCATCATCATATTTTTCATTCTCATTTCAGGCTTCATGGCGAGTTGTTCACCGGAAGATGCGCATACGACGATAGCCAATCAGGAAATTTCCGGAGACGTTATCAACGGCTACCGCATCATTCCGATCCCAAATACCGGAAAAAACATCCAATTAAACCTGGATCGAACATTTCCTTTCATTTATAAATTTCCAGCCCCACCTACGTGTGCGAACGCTTAATATCGGACACTAGAGTCTTAACTTTATGTCACCCTCGTTCAGGGTATTGCTTTTTGCATCGTAAATAATACAATCTTGCCCCCAGACTATTCATGCTTACTATTGCAATTATGAGTTTGTCAGCCACGCTTCTTTGTTTCCGACCCAACCAAGGGCAAGAAGACGCTAACCGGCAGATCTCTTCGATTCTCCTTTAATTTTATCTGTAAAATGGAGGATATATGAACAAACGACAGTCTAGAGTTCTAGTATGTATATTGGCTGTAATCTCTCTGGGATTTTTCAATAATGCGCTGTTTGCAGCCGACACTTACAATGTAGACACAGACCATACGTATATCATGTTCCGGGTAAAGCATCTGGATGTGGGTTATTCGTACGGACGCTTTAACGGCCCTTCCGGCACATTTGTATTCGATGAATCGTTGCCATCCAACAGTTCAATCGAGATGCAAGTGAAGACCGAAGGTGTTGACACCAATGTTGAAAAACGGGACAATCATTTGAGAAGCCCGGATTTCTTCAACGCTGCAGAACACCCGGTGATTACGTTTAAGAGCACATCGGTAAAAAAAACCTCCAGCGACTCGTATGCGGTTGCCGGCAATTTAACCCTACTAGGAACAACACGCCCAATTTCCATGGTAGCCCGCGATACCGGTGCAGGCAAAGATCCATGGGGTAACTATCGGCGTGGATTTGAAACAACCTTCACGATCAAGCGCAGTGAGTTTGGAATGAACTTCATGCTAGGCGGTGTCAGCGATGACGTAGACATCACCGTCAGTGTTGAAGGCATTCGCCAGTAAGCGTTGAAACAGTTTCGCTACCACATGACGACCCAGACGGTAAAATATAGATATGGACGGGCTCCAAGCCCGGCTTGGATTTCCATCTAACGCTTTCATTAGAACCGTCAAAAATCAATCGATCTGAATAGTCTGCTTATACCTAAACTGATCGGTTCCAAGTTCAGGGTTCAACGGTTATAATATG
>WOR8_10001243_pt1 | contig 28249 bp, 27 predicted proteins | sample DeeMarSeWOR38_10_FD_19890 | JGI IMG/M metagenome (IMG submission 19890) | reverse complement strand
TAGATTCAGTGATAGTGGCTGAGAGTGTAGAATGGATGAAGGAGGGTCTCAAGGATGGAGTAGAAGATTCTCACTGGATCTCCTCTGGCGACCAGATCTTTTCTCTCTGGCTTGCTGGTGGGTTCATTGCGCTTCTAGGAGTCGTTCTTACTACTTTTCCATTACTCTTGATTCTGCTTGAGATTTCACCATTCAGAGAGCTGAAGGGGTATTCCCCCTCAGGTAGAGTAATTGACAACAAGTCATTCATAGTACTGGGTATCATCTATGCAATAATCGGACTGGGATCATTCTACCCATTACTTGCAGTGGGACTCATTTTGCCTTTCCCGCAGTCCTATGGTGGTTCTGTTATCATGTGGATCTTGGGTAGTGGTCTTCTTGCCCTCTTCGTCTTGAAGGTCATTAGAAGCAAGCGGCCCCAGATGGTTTCTGATGTCGGGCAACTACAAAGTAGCAGTCTAAGGACTGTAATCATGACTATTGTCTTAGGATGCATCATTGCGGTTTGGGTATATGCATGGACACTAGTTGTCGATATTGGATTGGTTCTTGATTTTCGAAGCTTCTTACCCGGATTCAACGATTTGACTATATCGCGTGCATTGATGGTACCAATCTACTTCATTCCATTTTTGGTCTACTTCTACGTTGAGAGTGATTGGTTAGCAGGAGCAATGAGGACTAGTAATGGAGAGAGGTGGCCTCGAAACTACATTGGATTGACTCTGAAGGGAATTCTCATTAAAAGTGGCCCTTACTTCATCTTGCTGATACTACACTATGGATTCGGGATGATTACGGGACAACCACTCATTCCAGGATTCTTGGGCTTTTCCTTCCTGTTCTTCTATGCATTTGCGCCTTGGTTTGTAGTCACGACAGTCACAATCCTGTGGGGATATCATCTGACAGGTCGACATTGGCTTGGTGCCGTAGTAACTTCCTTGCTCTTCAGCTGGGTGTTGGCATCAATGCTACCAATTAGTTTCTGAAGAGGTTGAGTGGCGATCCTTCGAAAGAATGATCGCCTCGCCTTAGTTTTTGTCAGTCATATGGGTGAAAAGCCACTCAATTAGTCCTGTTCCCTTTTCATCAAGCTCTTCACATTCGTGAACTGCCATCTCTTCAAAGAGCTCAGTAGTCCCACCAGAGAACTCTCGGGCAAATCTCACGAAGCTAGTCGGTGATATCATTGAAGACTTCAGTGTATAGCAACTACCATCTTCACCATGGACCTTCGTCAAAGCTCCAATAGGTAGATTTGTTTGTTTTTCATCATAGATGGTATCAAGATCAATTTGTGTAATCGCTATATGACCATCAACAGTACTGATACATCCCGATGGATGGAACTCGCCCTTTACTGTGTCCAGACGCAGACCGATTGAAACTTCATTAAACTGGGCGTGAAGTGCATACCAACTCTCGATGTGCCAGTCCCGAGAACCCCAACTCTTGTCCCGTTCTCCTAGACCACTGAATTCTACACTTTTTCCGTCTGAGAACTTGATTATTCCTCTTGGAGCACCTGATTGTTCAAAGTGTCCCGTCCATGAGGTCCCACTCCCTTGGCCAAAATCATAGGCTGGGAACCTACCTATCCATCTGATGTCTGCTTGGAGATTCTTACCTTTGTATCTGATTCTCCACTCTTTGAAGGGGGCAACAATTTCGTAGGAAAGGACACCATCTGATAGAGACCTGAGGAATTCGTCTGGAACCTTTCCTTCGGGCTCCAAAAAATAGACCTCTCTCTCACCATCGTAGAACAGTGCAAAAACAAACTCCCTCTTTCGCGCATTTGGGAGGAGGCCTATTGTAGAAAATCCAGAGATACCACTATCAAGATCGACCCAATTGAAGTAGTAGCTCTCTCTCCAGTCTGGTTTCTCGTTTGGTTTGTGTGCATACTCATCTAGGTCACGAAGTTCAACCATGAGCTCGACCACCTATTCGGGCAATAGGTAGAGGGTTGGATCTTCTTCCATCTCATCATCAAAACGACCGAAGCGGATGAAGGCCGGATCTGCATCATTCTCCATAAAGAACGGAACATAGTCATCAATGACTTTCTGGGATATGTTCCAGTCTATCTTGTCGGAGATTCCTACCCTGTCTGTGTATCGGACAAACCCTCTCCAATATGCAACTGCACCGGCTAGCATGAGTCGTTTCTTGTCCCACTCTGCGAACTTCATGTAGAGCTCAGATAATGCAGCTTCAGCAGTTTCAGCATACTGGGGCAGCTCATCAAGTCCTAAGGATGCAATCTTGGAGCCTCTCTCTGTGTATACGGCAACATTCGTGACTAGAGAGGAGTAATCACCTGGTTCCCTTGATGGTCATTGCCACACCGAGTTTAGCAGAAGGCAACTTCGTTTCAGTGTCTGACCATGGAAGCCAGAGGTCACCCTGTCCATCATGCAGCCGTGTGAACTCTGTAGCAACCAGAATCTCATCATCAGAAAATGGGTAAGGTCCATGATCAATCAGTTTTGCTCGTGCCTCGCACTCGTCCATGAATGCATAGAGTTCTACCTGACCGAGTGTGCGCCTTATCTTCTTCACTTGGTCTGTATCAACCGGTTGGAGGTTGTCTTTCAGCCAGTTTAGAGTGGCATCGCCAAATGCGAGGTTCTTCCCTCCAGACTTGGCAACTGTTGGATCACCAGTATTGAAGTAGTTAGTTCCGAGTTTATACCATTGATCTAACATCCATTTCCATTGGTCTTGTTTATCTTGAGGTTCATTCTTGGGATCACTTTCACATTTTTCAAAGACTATTCCCATTCTTCCAAGTGAATAGTAGAGCCAGAGATATGTAATCGATAATGCATGGACTTCGGACAGTAGCCTCTTACTCTGTTTTGCTAGATCTTCAGGAGATATCTTGGACCAAACCTGTTTCATGACATCATAGAGATGGTCGTATGTATGATAGCACGAAACTGAGATGTACTCGTTAGTCGGGAAAATCTCGGACTCCAAGAGACCTCTTTCGGCCAGAATGTCTGAGAAAGTGTCAGAAATGTGTCTGATCATGGTGTTTGTGTCCATTGTCTTTGCTCCTAGTTTTTCTTCAAGACTGAAGCAGTGGTCACGAAACAGTGAGTATTAAGCATTTCAGAAAACAGCGAGAGGCTTATTACAGACTGGACTGTGTCCCGCTGAGAGCCGAGGACTGATGCGAAAGTGAAAGAAGTTGCGAGAGGACTCATCTCCTTGAAACTATCTGCTGAGGGCGAACTCAGGTACATCACGACAATGAAAGAAGTCATCCATCTTCTGAAAGAGGGAGCCGATGGAAAGATAGTTCTTGTGAACGATGGTGGGACAACTTTTCTTGCACCAGTCCTGTCCAAACTTGCAGGAGTTGTTTGCATAACTGGCGCTCTGGGTTCACACCTAGCAATAGTCACTAGGGAGTTTGAAATTCCTGCACTGATGGGGACCAGGATTACAAATCCCCAGGCTCTTGATAGAAAGCAAGTGATGATTAGACCTGAGGACGGAGCTGAGGGTGCACTGTTTGTCAAGGAGTGATTATTTGATTTGGCACTAGTTCAGTTTCTAGAGTATATTCACCCGGAAGATGTGGAAAGACATGGAGGAAAGACGGTTAATCTATCAAGACTCTCAAATCTCGGATTTTGTGTTCCAAGAGGGTTCTCGATATCCACTGAAGCCTTCATTCAAATGGTCAAGAAGAAGAAGAAATTGATTGATTTATTAAGAAAAGTAGACGAAACTGAAGACTTCGAAAAGATTCTAGTGGGTTCTGCCTTGATTCAGAAGATAATTGATGACTACAAAATTCCCGAGGAACTTGTTTTCGAGATTATGACCTGTCTTGATCATCTTGACAGAACTGATTATGGATTTGCAGTACGTTCTTCTGCTACTGTTGAAGACCGAAGTGACATTTCCTTTGCTGGACAGGCAGACAGCTATCTCTGTATGAAAGACCATAAGGACATCATCCAGTCAGTGAAGAGAGTGTGGCAGTCTGTGTTCTCTGAACGTGCTCTTATTTATCTCAAAACAAGAGGAATTCCTGTTTTTCAGGTCAAAATGGCTGTTCTAGTTCAAGAGATGATTCCTGCTGAAATCTCAGGCGTGATGTTCACCGCAAATGTTGTCACCAGTGATTTTGATGAGATGCTGATCAACTCAACATGGGGACTGGGTGACACATTGGTTTCTGGAAAGATAGTGCCAGACACCTATGTTCTATCTAAGAGACCAATCAATGTAATTCAGCGAAATCTGGGTGACAAGGAATTCACTTCTAAACTGGATATCCATAGTTTAGCCATTACTGACACACCAGAGGAGAAACGAACTGAATTTACTCTTGATGATCATACCCTTTTTGAGATTGCAGAGGTTGGAATGAAGATCGAGATGGAGATGGGGTCTCCACAGGATATCGAGTGGTGTCTCAAACCCGATAGTGAACTCGTGATTCTACAGTCAAGACCGATAACTACTCTCAGCGAGCCTTCATCTCGTGTAGAGTGACTCCAGGTTCGACCATGATGGACTGTTCAGGACATTCCTTGACACATTTCATGCATCCGGTGCATTTTGAGAGCCAGATTGCATCAATCCTCCAGATTTCGGGATTGTGTGGGTCAGGATGGTCCTCCAATGTAGGATGCAACAACAAGACTGCAGGATCACAGACATATAGACACCTTCTGCAATCACGTGGATCAGTGCTAGCTCCAGAGTGGCACTTTGAGTGATCAATCGTGATCTTTGTCTTCTTCACCAACTTGATCACCTCAATACTTTCCAGCCTGTCCTGGGATTTCATCCCTAGGAACAAGGTTGAGTGCATCATGCTTGCATGCATGTCTGCAGACGCCACAGCCAAAGCACTTGTCCAAGTCCACAATGACCCGCTTGACAGACGGCAGGTATCTGAGTGCATTGAACTGGCACATTCGCACACAGGATTTGCATCCCTGACAGTTGTCAATGTTGATGTCGATTATGTATTCTCCTTTGTAGACCGTTCTAAGGTCGAAGTCATTTCTCAACCGAAGTCCGCCGCATTCAGGCGTTTCACATGAACAGATTGCATTGATGTAGGGAACTGGTTGGAACCATACTGACGCAATGTAACCTTTCTCGTTCTGTTCCTGTAGAGCCTGAATAGCCTCTTCCCGGTCCAGTTTGTATTTCACGTCCTCTGGGATGTATCGAGTGTGTTTCTCAATGACAGATGAGAGCTGACCAAAGTTGATACAGACTGCATCCTTCACACCCCTCTGCATGTATCTGCAGACACAGTAGTTCTTGATGATGGGTTCTGCTGCAAGATTTCCAAGAATATGGATGGCATCTTCCATCGGAAGGACCTGACCAAAGTGACCATCAGCTCTGATCGCTTTCCTACTCTCACTTTCACTGTGTATCTGTCGCTCAACAGCCCACCGAATGACTCTACCAATGATTGGCATCTTCATCTTGTAACCCAAGCCAATCGAATTGAAGCCCAGTATCTTACGGATGAAGAGGGTTTCCATGCCTTTCCATTGCTCTTCCAAGTATTCGCCCATGTTATATTCGTCTGCAAGTTCGTCCGAGTATAGCCTGGCATTCTCGTACCACTTGCCGCCGTCACCGTGTTTTAGACACCATTCGCACATTGGATCAGCCTCTGTTTGGTAACTCGTTCAAACGGAAAGTCTGATATTTAAGAATCCCGTATTTATCTAAATAGTCTAAGAATAAAACTGACTAGAAACAAACCTAGGAAGTGTGGTTGAGTTCGTATCAAGAAGGCTTTTTTCGCACTTTGTACTGAAAAACAGGTTGCAAGATATGTAGGGACCTCGTAATGATAAGACTGATTGGTGTTCTGACTGAAGGTGGTGTTCCCATCCAAGTCAAAAGCTCAACAGAGGCAGATGGAGAGCTCATCCTAGGACCACTGATTGAAGCAGTCAAGGCACTAAGTAGTGTGATGGGGAGTGGTGAGGTAAGGCGCCTCGGCTTTAAAGACAACACCCTCTTGGTAACTGAAGCGAAAAAGGGCTTCACGATTGTTGCCCTAGTGAGCAAGGCAGAGGACTACATGGACAGTCTCTTGAGGGTCATTGCAGAGAAGATTGACGATTCTGAGATTAGAAAGGCTGACGGATCAGTGGATGACACTCAGAAGAGCATAATTAAAGACATTCTAAGCATCTACGTAAGAGATCACATTGACACATCTTTTCCCTCAGCACTCTCTTGTGCATGGGACCCTATTTTCGAAGTTTTGAAGAATGACTCTAGATTCTCGCGATCAATTCAGGATGTTGATGAATTACTAGCAAGGGAAGAGCCAGAGGAAAGATGGATTGAGCTCAAAGTTGAAACATCCGGGACTATGAAGGATGCTTTGGCATACGCATTGGGAGGAGAGTTTGATCGAGCCTGTGCGATTGCAGTGAAAGAGGAAGGACCACTTGCTGGAATCTTCGGCATCAAGATGGGGGCCCTCGCTCACTCTGTGACCAAGGCAGTTCCTCCGACTATGAAACAATTAAGAGAACTGGCAGCAGAGCTACCAGACGAGCATCCTTTCACAGACCTGGCGAAAGTGTTGGTGGGAACCATAGCTAGGGAAATAATTCCTGCAGATTACACACGGGTCTTCAGAGAATCGATGAAGAAGTTTGAATTTGTGAACAACGATGAGCATCTGATGCTTGGTTTTCTCTTCCTGGATCCGATTGTGGTCGAGTACCCTGAGTTTGCGTCAAAACTGATGGACCTGTATAGGGGGAGGTCAAAAGTTGTCTGTTCCTTCATTGACGCGATTGAAGAGCGAAGTAGGATATTCGATAAACTGTACTCAATAACAAGTTATGATGGATTCAAAGACGAACTGGGGCTCTACAAGTCGCAGATATCAAGCATACTAGGTAGTATCACTTGGGTCTTAGATGATGAGCTTCTTTGGGAACTACAAAAGGAAGGGAAGGGCATAGAGATAGGTATCACAGCCTCTTTCAAGCTTCAGAACTACATTGCACTCTTGACTGCGTTGACTGAATCACCAGTACTCACAATCACAGAAAGACTAGGGTTCCTGGAAGAAGTCCTCATGTTGTATCGAGACTATTTCAGGGGGCTCATGAAGACCGACATTCCACTCTTTGCGTATACTGTTGACAGTGTATTCCAGAGTCTTAGTGTGGCTCATGCTGAATACTACTTCTTGTCCACAGCCCTCCCAAGGGAACATCATCTTCAGCGTACGATAGAGTTTCTTGGAGACATATATGAGATAATGGAAGCCGAGTGGCCAAAGTCAAGAGTCAGGTTTTCACTCTTTGTTGTTGCGAACTCACTCGGTCCCGTTCTAGCAAGAGAGAACGAGCTTCCAGAATTTGAAATTCGACTATTGTACGCTGCAATCAACCTGCTCGATGTCAACACAATAGATGCAGCACAGATAACCCGTCCAACCGTTTACGCTACATATCTCAGTAACACGAACACTGCATTGACCTCACTTGCTACTAGACTGCTAGAGGGTGCGGAAAAAATTGAGGTCTTGAAGAGATGTGTCAACATCTCTCTCGATGTGCACGAGTGGTTTCTGTCATATGGAGAAGTCATACGCGACGATGTGATGTCGGCCAGTTTTCATGCATCACTCATCGTTGATTCACTTGATGAATCAGAATTGAAGAGAATAGTGGACCGTGTGATTGATCTTAACCGCATAATTGTTCAGGACCCAACTAAGTTTGACTATGAACTGGCTATGATGTCTAGCACACTCATGGACCTGTTAGCAAATGCATGGAAAAGGTTGGATGACGAGAAGTATCTCAAACTCTCGAAAGAAACCTACGATCAGGCTGTAGTGGCTTGGAAGAAATATGGATTCTATGAGTTGGCTGACAACTTTGTGAAGAAGTTTGGCCACTCATTAGAGTCCTAGAATCTCAACTGTCTTCTCCCAGAGTTGCTTCTGTTTTTCGACATCATATGATATTTCAGAGGTAGTTGTGACCTCACACTTTCTGAAGCACTTACCTGTCAGGCCATCAACTTCAGGAGAGGATGCAACATAGATTGAAGTTTCCGCACCTTCCTTGGGACTGAGCTGGAATGGTTTCATCATTCCAAACATGATTCTGGAACTGAGGCCGCCACTGCTTCGCCCAAGATTTGTGGCTACAAAACCCGGGAGGACAGCATTCACTGATACACCTGTGTCCTCAAGTCGTCGAGCTAACTCGTAGGTAAACATCTCAACCAATATCTTGGCTTTGCTGTACACTTTCCTGGATTTGTAACCTGATTCACTCTGTAGGTCGTCTAAGTCGAATTCGGCCCTACTTGCCAAACCTGAAGAGAGGTTGATCACCCTTGAGGGGGAACTGTTCTTTAGGAGTGGAAGTAGTTCATGAGTGAGAAGGAACGGAGCAAGATAGTTCACAGCCAGTGTTCGTTCGAATCCCTCCGGAGTGACTTCTCTTTTGTTGAAGACTGCACCTGCATTATTGATCAGGACATCGAGACGGTCATACTTGCTCTTGAATTCCTCAGCAAATTCCCTTATTGTGCTCATTGATGATAGATCGCAGAGCATCATATCAACAGACTCGTTGCCTGTTTCTGTTACTATGAATTCACAGGCCTGTTCACCCAGTTCTTTATTCCGAACGACTGATACTACAGTAGCTCCCATCTCTGCCAGGGCGAGGGCTGTTTCCTTGCCAATTCCAGAATTGCTACCTGTTACGATGACTACTTTATCCTTCATGGAGATTCTCAGTTGACTTGTCGACATACAATAGAAATCTTCTGTTTTGACTGTTCAATTTAAAACAATGAGGCATAATGAGAGTCCATGACTCTTCTAACAAAGCTGGCAGACTATCTGGTTTGGGCGAATGATATCATTTGGGAGAACGTCAAGAACCTCAGCGATGAAGAATTCAAACGTCCAATGTATGACAATGGAGGTAGTGTACATCTCAGGTATGTCCATCTTGCAGAGGACACTTGGGAGTGGTTCCATGATTGGCATAGTGAAACACCAGCTGAACCTGACTTTCTGGGTATGGACAGGGATGAGCTGTACTCATTCATCACAAGCTATGTAAGAAAATGGCTTGGGTTGATCAAAGAGAGATCTGTAGATGAATTCCAGGATGAAAGGGCAGGAAAAGTCTTGAAACTGCAGTTCGACGAGATGCTCTTCCATATGGTGAATCACTTCACATATCACCGAGGCCAGATTGTCATGGCTTTGAAGATGCTTGGAAAGGACGTCCCAATGACAGATTATGTCCCACATCGATTTTCTATACTTTGACCAGATTGGTGGCGTAAATAAAGTACAGTAGAGCATAGGATATCGAGGCTATTGTCAGTGAGAATCAAGTAAATCATCAGTATGTAATTCCGTGCTCAACATAGTATTTCAGAAGAGTCAGTGCTTCACCCCAACCCGCCGCACATTCGAGTATAGCAGCTCTGCCAGAGGGTGTGTCATGATAACCATACTCTCGCAATCGCACAACTGTCCCTTCTTCAACTGGTTCGAAGTTGATCTCAATTGTTGAAACATAGTCAGGTTTGTCAGCACTCCACGTGAACACAAAACGTTCGCCTCTCTTAGCTTCTACGACGGTAGCTGGAGAGTCCACAGTGTATTTGTCAGGACCCCAATCTTTCCATCGGAAAGTCATGACTCCACCAGGTCTTGCATCAATCTCAGTGTTATGTATGAACCAGGCATTGATCCCGTCAGCAGTGGCAATTGCATCATAGACTTCCTCAGGCTTAGCACGAACAAGTGTGACCTGCTTGATCTCCACATCTATGAGTTTGTCATCGGGCATATTGTTAACTATAGTTACTATCATATGAGTGTTTTCATAGGTGGAATTGATGTAAAGACCTATCAGACGGTCATCCTGAAATTGTACGAGAGGTTCAATCGATGAAACTTTCGAAAGAAGCGTTCGCTCGAGCACGTGATTTCATCTACAAAAATGCACGACCGCTTGATTGCAGTCTGTATGATTATCTGTTTGAGGATGGTCCCCGAGAGGATGTTGTAGAGGAGTTGAGTAAGTATCAGAATTCTGACGGAGGATATGGTCATGGACTCGAGTCAGATATCAGATTGAAGGCGTCCTCGCCCATTGTTACCTCTATCGGATTGCAGTATTGTAAGGACATTGATGCAACCGAGCAGGAAGACATCGTTTCTGAAGCAATCAAATATCTGTTGTCGACATACGAAAAGGAGTACGGATATTGGCCATACACATTTCTCGATGTCAATGAAGAACCTCATGCCCCATGGTGGAACCTGGACGAGATCAAACCCCCAGCTGAAGAGAGTTGGGCAAACCCAAGCGCAGAACTTGCAGGGTACATCTATAGATACAGGTCCTTGGTCCCAGATGATTTCGTTGTGAATCTCAATAGGCGGCTTGTTGAAAACGTGAAGAGCTCAGAGCACATAGAAGGACTCTACAAAGTGATGTGCTGGGAACGTGCATACAAGGACTTTCCAGAACCGCTTCAGTCAATGGTAGCTGAGAAGATTCAGCGAACATACAAGAGAGACGCCCCCTATACGCAGGAAGACTTGGGAGAGATACGCATCTTCTGGTTGGCACCAGATACGGATGCAATTCTGATGGCATATCCCGGGAACGTCTACAACCTCATGCACCAGGAACTGGAGAAGCAGGCTGATGATGGAGGTTGGTGGCCTACGTGGAAGTGGGGTCAATATGAGGATGCATGGCCTATTGCTGAGCGAGAATGGGCTGGTAAAATCACACTCTATTTTCTTAAAGCAGCAACTAAGCTGGTTGGTTTGCGTGAGAAGTAGACACTACGAAAACTTGCGCCAATGACACATTATTAGGCTATTTCACCTACTAGATTGTGTTCGGTGTAGTACCGAATGTCGAATACAGGACAATTGATGCTTCGTGGAATATTGATAGGACTTGTCGGATTTCTCATGATTTTTGGGAGTGTCCAAGGACCAGTAGAAGCGACCGTACCTTCGCAGGACTCAATTGAGATTCTGCTTCTTATGGATCAGGGGTACGGTGGGAATGTTCCACACATTTTTGGAATCTTTGAGAGATATGGATGGAGTTACACTACAACCGGTCTCAATCAGACACTGACCTCTTGTGAGTACTTGAATTTTCAACAGCATGATGTTGACATTCTACTGACAGACATAACTGACATCACCGAGTATGATGCAATCTCAATTCTCCCAGGTGACGGACACGACTCGCTTCGGACAAACCAGACCGCGCTCGATTTGATCAACTCAGCCGTGGATGAGGGTCTCATAGTGAGCGCTTGGTGTCGAGGGGTGCGTGTTTTGGCTGCTGCAGATGTGATCGACGGGAAGAATATCACTGGAAACGCAGACTATGAGTCTGAGTATGTGGCAGCCGGAGCGACATTCAACGAGCTAGTGCCTCCAATTATCGATGGGGATCTTGTAACAGGTGTCAGAAGCAGATATTACCGGGAGGAGATGTGTGAGGCAATCGCAGAGGCTCTCGGTGTCTATGAGTCAGACGCACCAAGCATCGTGAGTGCAGCCGTGGATCCCCATCCCAGTCTATTGGGAACCAGTGTCAACCTGACCGTGGAACTCAGTGACATATCTGGTGTCTACAATGTGGAAGTAGAGGTCTACGACCTAAGTAGACCAATTGAACGATCCTTGGGGATCTATGTGCAACATCTGACTCTGAATGAAGAATCAGTGGGTGTGTTTTCAGTCGTCATTGAAGACCTTGAACTCGGGAACTACACAATCGACGTCACAGCTTGGGACATCTTCCTGAATGAGGTTGAACTGTCTGATGCTGTCACACTATTGGTCGTTGATAGTCTACCAAGTACTGGTACAGGTCTGGACCCCATGGTGATAGCAGTATCAGGAGGTATGATAGGGACTGCACTGGTTGTTGTTCTCGTGGTCCTCCTCCGGAGAAGATGACACAGGGACTGACCATCAGTAGTCCAGTGATTCTCCAGCTGGTTCTTCTGGTGGTTTGTCCTCAGTCCTCTTATTGGCCCCCTTCCTTGAAATGACGGGTTTCTCAACTTCCTTAGCAGCTAGTCCACGTGCGAAGCGTTGGATGAAACCAACTGATCTTCTCTGGGCAGCCTCGTTTAGAAAGACGACAGGTGTGATGAAAGCCATCACTACTAAGGGAATTCCAATTGTCCATAGAAAGCTGATGAGGAGAAATTGTGGTTCAAGTGGTACATCACCAATGATGAAAGGATTGATGAAGTGAGCACTGACCATCGCAATTGGAAATGTGAATAGTGAGTAACCACCAAGCATGCTGCTATACCAACGTCCAACCCCTTCTGTGTCAGGACATCTTCGGACATTCATTTCACCCTCTTTCAGATGGGTTACAATACCAGCATCGTTCAGAACCCAGGTAGGAATGAACAGTGCAAGTGCGATTGGCATAATGATGAGCCCACCCATCAAAGTTACACTCAATCCAATCCACAGTTCAGTTTGAGGAGCAATTGGTTCTGGCAAACTTGGAACGATTAGACCTTCGATGAGTCCAATCACCAGTCCGGATGTACTCAGGCTAAATAGGGCTGGGGCAACACTTCTACGAAGCATTCTGTAGCCACTGAAATCAGTGCCTATGTCCATGATTGAAAAATTGTAAGTTGCAGACTTGACAAGTCGGCTACCCAAGAGATAGAGGGCTGCCAGTGGTAGTGCAATGATGAAGTATTCAATGGCGATCACAGGAATGGCTATTCCAAGAATTATCACGATGTCAGTGAAAAGAGACCCCGCAATCCACGGGAAGAACTCAAATGACGGGGCTAGCGATGTCACCTGATACATCGCAAACAGACCAAATGCGATTCCGCCAACTGCAAAGAGAAATGGAAATACAAATCGTAGTTTCCCCATGATAGTCTCAAACTCCTAAGCTTACACAGCCTAGCATACAGCTCCGCGGTATATAGGAACTCCTCTGATGTTCAAGAGGGTTTAAATCTCGCCCGTGTGTGGCGCGCTGAACCATGGCGCTCTCAATAGAATCGAATCCGAGTAGAATGGTGTCTTTTGTGGCTGTTTTTGCAGCAATAACCGCCGTATTGGATAGCATTCCTGCATTTGGTTTCACATCAGGTGTTTGGTTGAGCTGGGCATTTCTAGTGAGTCCAATAATTGGAATCTTACTGGGACCTTACTTGGGAGCTTTGTCTACAGGAATTGGTAGTCTTGTGGGACACATCGTCTACTATCGAGACCCTACAGAGTTTCTGTTCATGATCGGATTATCGGTTGGTGCGGCCATGGCAGGATTCGTATACCAACGAAGATGGAAACCTGTGTTTGCTATCTATACTGTCATGCTTCTGGGGTATTTCTTATACCCAGTTACATGGGAGCTTCCGCTCTGGGGGATTTGGGATATTCTTGTCGGATATGGCATAGTGCTGATTTATGCTGCCATCACGACACGTGGATTCTGGTCTGATATAAGTGAGCGAAACAAGTTGTTACTGCTCATCTTCACCACTGTGATCGCATTAGAATCAGATATTCTGTTTCGCGTCTTTGTACTAGTTCCCGGACAACTCCACTGGATACTTGGAATGACACCAGAGATCCTCCAGGAGATTTGGATGATAGCTGGCTTCATTACCCCAATCAAGGTTGTATTGGCAACAATCGTAACTGTTACACTGGGCCTCCAACTCTTACGGATCCTTGAACGCCACGGAGATTCCATAGGTCTTCACAATGAGAATACACTACCCAGTGACGTCGCTAATTTTGGTTGAGTCTTCAGTCTGACGACGCAGGGAGAAACAACCCGCCCAAGACAGAATTCCAAAACAGACCAGGGTGATTACTGTCCAAGACCCATAAGCCAACACCTCATAGAGTACATACGAGGTCAACCCGAAGAGGGGGAAGATATAGAGGTCAACAAGAATCCAGACAACAAATACGATACTGGCAATGACTGCACCGATGACTCTCTTTCGGTTTGTACTGTCTTGGAGCATTGTTCTCACTCTAAGTGTCCCGTGAGAATCTGTTTTTGTAGATTATCCTATGGTAGTTTCCTATAGAATTCGACCTCTGGATAGAGTGTTGATGGTCCATCAAGAAGTGGAGAGGGGATTCCTCCAAGATGGACATCGAAGAACGCCAGGACATAACTAGTCAATATGTCAAGCATTCGGTAGCCATCGATTGACCCAAGTAGGTCAAAGCTCCGGAGTACTGGAGACCATATAGTGACATCAGCAAAGTTGTAGTGTCGCGTACCGTGGACATATAGACCATAGCAGAAACCTTCAGCCCGGTTGTAGATTGTGTCATTCATCTCAGGGTTGCCATAGTCAGGACCGAACATGAGCATGAAAGGCTTTACCATGTTTTGGACGAGTGAGTTTCCACCATGAGGGCTATCGAGACTGATTCCTACATCAAACCGTATGTCTTGTAGAATCAGATGTTCTGCTGTAGTTCCACCAAAGGAGTGCCCAAAGATCCCAATTCTGGTGAGATCCATGCCACCCCAAAGTATGCTTGGAATGTCAGGATTATTGGCAATCTCAAGTTCGTCAACAAGAAAGATGGTGTCATTGGCCCAGATATGGAGGCTATTCTCAATATCAGCATACATCTCCTCGACTGCCTCATAGATGACAGAGCCATCGGGAAAGCTTGTAACTGCAGCCTCATATGAATGGCTGATACTGAAGACAATGTACCCATTGCTTGCCAATTCCTCCATCAATACAGTATCCTGCATAATGATTCCACCATATCCGTGAGAGAATATGAGTACAGGATAATCAGTTTCAACCTGAGATAGTGGTGCGTTCACATACGAGTGTGTTGGAGTCAAGGGAATGTGGCTGACAACAATTGAGGGAAACCCGAACGAACTCTGAATTCCTATAGCAAATTGATCTGGAGCATCCACGTAAGGAGCCATGGCATATCCAGCAACAGAATCAGATGGATACCATGCCTTGATCAAGATTCTGCGGTGGTCATCGGGAGAGTCAGTGAATGTTTCGTTCCTAGTTTCGTCAGTCAAATCGAAGGTGACAGTGCCAATCTGATATTCTCCAGATGGTTGTGGAAGATAAAATGCTGGGAATAGAGAGTTGAGGAAAAGTGTTGATGAAACAAGAATCACTGTTGTCACGATGATAGCGATACCCTTTCTCCTCCTCGGGGAAGCTGCTTGTGAGATAGGTCTTGTTTTGTTAAGAGACCCTATCGTTTTGCCAGACCCATAGGCATACAGTATGAGAGAAGGGATGTAGATTGGAATCAACTGCCATCTGAGTCCTTCAATAAGTGCGTGTCCTAGAAAGGCTGATGCACCGATAAGACTCAGAGCCCCTCTGATTGCAACTTTCCTCTGTGTTTCTATGGCTGAAGGGAAGAGAAATTGGGTTGCGAACAGTAACAGCAATATGATGACAATGGTTTCCAGAGGTCGCATGTTCGTCACCTAGCTGCGAACAGAGCTAATCCCATGACAAAAGAGTGTCGGTTTGATTTATTGGGACTGCTTCAGAACATTCCAATTTTTGATAGTAGTAAGGAAAATGAGCCGTAGCGGTCATAAACGTTTGTTAGATAGAACCATAAACCAGAAATCAGGAATGAGTATCTAGATTGTGACTCTTCCAGGAGGTTGAAGATATGCCAATACGGTTCATTTCAAGATTATCGGAGTTTGATAAGAAGCATCTAGGATTCTATGTTCCAAAGTATGTAATGGATTTCTATCAGTTAAAACCAGGACGTTACAAGGGAGGAGTGAGCCTTTCATTTGGAGATGTAACGAGCTGTCCAATTAACCTCACCAAGTACAAACGTACTCTTCGGGGTCGATTACCTCCAAATGTCGGTAAAAAGGATGGAATATCAGAAGTATGGATCTATCGCGACACTTTGGTTGCTCCCAAAGGAAAATGATCAGAAACAGGAAAAGAGAGGTCTAATGTGACCTCTCCTGAACTATAACTAGTCGATTCTACGGTTATAGGACGATATGCATCCGGATAGATTAGCAAATTAGGAATGTTTTTGTCTACTAGAGGAGGATTGGATTTGGGAGGTACATGCTGCAAATATTTCCAGAATTAATCTGGACATCTTGGCAATCAGTTGGGATGTTCTTTGGTTTTCTGATGATACTCTATTATGTCCAATCTGACAAACTAAAGATCTTGATTATGACATTTGCTGGAGATGAAATTCCAATTAGAACTGCGGTGGTTCTTGCAGTATTCTTCGGTTCACCTTTGCTTTTGGGAGAACTCACAGCTGTCTTGGCTATGAGTGTATTATATCCAGAATGGTTTCAATATCTGATTGCGAGAGGATTGAGTTTCTATTGGTCTGCACTTGCATCAATAGCAGTGGTTGTTTTTGTAGTTCATTTCACCAATTGGAGAAAAAGAAATTCGAGAGAGGTTCCGAAGAACCCCTCACCATATTATGATTATTGATATAGTTCTACTTGATTCGCTCTCTGACAAGGGTCTCGACGACTGTTGGATCAGCCAGGGTTGTGACATCTCCGAGGTCGTCAATCTGACCTGCAGCAATGCGTTTCAGAATTCGGCGCATAATCTTACCTGAGCGAGTCTTTGGCAGAGCATCTGCCCACTGAATCTTCTCAGGAGTGGCGATTGGACCTACGTCTGAACGTACGTGGCTTCTGAGCTCGGCCTTGAGTTCATCGGTCTTTTCGATACCCATCTTCAGGGTCACGAAGACGTAGATACTCTCACCCTTGATTTCATGGGGAAATCCTACGACTGCGCACTCTGCGACTGCAGGATGCTTGACCAGCGAGGACTCAATCTCAGCAGTTCCGAGTCTGTGACCGGACACCTTGAGAACGTCGTCAAGACGACCCATCACGAAGAAGTAACCATCATCGTTGAACCGGGAACCGTCACCAGTGTAGTACATTGGTTCTCCGTTGTCGGGGTTCTTGAACTGGACCCAGTAGGTGTCAACGAATCTCTTGTGGTCGCCATAGACTGTCCTCATGAGACCAGGCCATGGTCGCTTCATACAGAGGTAACCTCCCTCGTTTGCTGCGTTTGGCTGTCCATCTTCTGCAACTATAACCGGATCTACACCAAAGTATGGATAGGTGCATGAACCAGGAATGGTCGAGGTTGCACCAGGCAGTGGAGTGAGAATCACACCTCCGGTCTCAGTCTGCCAGTAGGTGTCAACGATAGGACAGTTCTTTTTACCGATCATCTCGTGGTACCAGATCCAGGCTTCTGGGTTGATTGGCTCTCCGACTGTACCTAGCAGGTTCAGGGATGAGAGGTCATGCTTGAGCACTGGCTCGTCACCGAACCTCATCAGGGCACGGATAGCTGTTGGAGCAGTATAGAACTGGTTGACCTTCCATTTCTCGACCTCAAGCCAGAAGCGATCGTTGTCTGGGTAGGTAGGAACAGACTCGAACATCATAGTAGTGGCACCAGCTGATAGGGGCCCGTACACGATGTAGGAGTGTCCAGTGATCCAGCCGATGTCAGCAGTGCACCAGTAGACGTCACCCTCGTGCCAATCGAAGATATGCTTGAAGGTGTGGGTCGTGTAGGTCATGTATCCACCAGTTGTGTGGAGCACTCCCTTTGGCTTACCAGTTGAGCCAGAAGTGTAGAGAATGAACAATGGGTCTTCAGCACCAACCCACTCCGGGTCGCACTTGTCATCGACCTTCTCGTACTCTTCATGGTACCAGACATCTCTGCCCTCGGTCCATGGAACATCGATTCCGACTCTCTTAACGACGAGGACCTTCTCTACAACGTCGAGATCTTCGACAGCTGTGTCAGCACCCTTCTTCTGTGGGATAGTCTTACCAGCGCGGTAGTAGCCGTCAGCAGTGACGAGGAGTTTGCCCTCACAGTCGATGATTCTGTCCTTGACAGAGTCAGCGCTGAAACCGCCGAAGACAATGCTGTGTACTGCACCAATCCTGACACATGCGAGCATGATGATAGCGAGTTCAGGAATCATGGGGAGGTACATTGTAATCCTGTCACCTTTCTTGATACCGAGGTTCTTCAGGACATTCGCAGCCTTGTTGACCTCACTGAGGAGCTCACTGTAGGTGTAGGTCTTTGACTCTTCGAGGGGTTCACCCTGCCAGATCAATGCAATCTGGTCACCCTTGCCCGCCTCGACATGTTTGTCAAGACAGTTGTAGGCCATGTTGGTCACACCGTCTTTGAACCAGGTGAATCGAATATTATCGATGTCTTCCCACTCAAATCCCTTGGTTGGCTCCTTCTTCCAATAACAAAGTTCCTTGGCTTGCTTGAGCCAGAATTCGTCAGGGTTTTCGACAGACTCCTTCCAGATCTTCATCCGTTCATCGTGGCTCTTTACATAGGCCTTATCGACGAAACTCTTTGGGGGGTCGAAGCGCCTTTCTTCTTGGCTATAAACTGTAATCTTCTTTTCTTCTGACAAGTACGTCACCTAATACCGTCAATTCGATGGCCGACGAGCAAAAGCTTGAGTATATGAAGCTTGTCTAATAATACGTAAAATCAGGAGAAATTAGAAGACTGTCGAAGAATTTTGCATTCGCAAAGAAATCAAAGAAAAAAAGATTGGAATGAGGCCAAGGAGATGTCCTCGACCTCGTTTTTCGAACGTCTATGCCTTTCGCTTAGACTTCAAGACCAATGTGAACAGGATTGCAATAATAGCAAGAACGCCAGTCACAATGAAGGCCATGAAGTATGAGCCAGTAGCATCCACAATTGGACCTGCAACTAATGCTCCGGTTATTCCAGCGATTCCATATGCTGTGAACATCACACCGTAGTTCTTGCCAACATTCTTGCTTCCGAAGAAGTCTGCTGTGGCAGATGGGAACAATGCGAAGTTTCCACCAAAGCAGAAGCCTATGAGTGAGGCAATACCCATCACAGCAATCCAGCTAATGGCTATGGTTGACATCCAGGCAAAGGCGAACATTCCGATGGCTAGGAACAGGAACATCAAGACCATTGTGTTCTCCCGACCAAGTCTGTCAGAGGTTGCACCCCAAACAATTCGACCGGCTGCATTGAGTAGACTCATGACTCCAACAATGACAACGGCATCAGTGAGTGGATCAATTGCCAACGAAGCGCTCTTGACGTTACCCAAGGTCATGAGACCAGCAGTAGCGGCAAAGACGAACATCAGCCAAAGCAACCAGAATGTGGAAGTACGAATCATCTCACTAGGCATCACACCAGTACCGGCTCCATCAGCAGTTGTAGGTGGTGGTGTGTACCCCGCAGGGAGCCAGCCCTCTGGAGGATTTGTGAGAAGCTGAGAACCAAGAACAACAAGGATTAGGTAGACAATTCCAAGCACCAGCATTGGATAGCCAATTTGGGGAGTGTTTGGTACATCAAAGAGGTTTAGCAAGTACTCCTCAACATATCCAAAAACCAATGCACCTGCACCAAAGCCAGCTACTGCGATACCAGTGATTGCACCCTTCTTGTCGGGGAACCACTTCACGAGTGCTGCAATTGGACAGACATAGGCAAATCCGATACCAGCACCACCAATTATACCATAGGTGATGATGAGGTATATAGTACCTAGAAATGCATCAGTTCCCGCGACTGCATCAACGAAGAATGCGAGAATGTAACCTGCGCCCAAGAGAATACCGCCTACGGTGGCGACCTTCTTTGGACCAACTCGATCTTGCCATCTTCCAGCAAATATCATGAAAAGTGCGAACGATGCCAGACCAGCTGCAAAGGGCAGCTGTGAAAACAAGGAGGGCCACAGATATACGCCCACCAGAGCAGTACCTCCATTCAGAGCTGTCTGAAAGAAGGACCAGGCATATATCGAACCCAGACACAGCTGTACAATGATTGCACCGAGAATGACAAGGTTCCGATTACCGATTTTTTGATCAGACATTATGAAATTCACCTGTCAGAGTGTCAGGTATTGTGCCGCTGGCGGAAACAACCCCACTAAAAGCCTTCCCCTAGTGGAATGGTCTAAAATGTGGTTACTTTGCAAATCCCTATATACAACTGTCCAGCGGAGAGGGTCATAGGAGGTTATCTTTCTTGGCTAAGCCTGATTGGACTAAGCAATTCAAGAGCAAGATTGTCAATGCTTCACAAGCGATTAGGAAGGTTAAACGAGGCGAACGGATTTTCCTAGGAACTGGATGTGGGGTTCCATATCATTTGGTCCAAGAGCTCGCTGCAAACGCAGGACTGATGGCAGACAATGAGATTGTGCATCTTCTCACTCTTGGAGACACACCCTCCTCAGACCCGAAATTTCAGAATCAGTTCAGACATAATACATTCTTTGTGAGTGCAAATATCCGTGAGGCTGTATCAGAGGGTCGTGCGGACTATACGCCAATGATGCTCTCTGATATTCCTCAGTTGTTCAGACAGAAGAGGATGCCTCTAGATGTTGCTATGATACAAATCAGTCCTCCTGATCGAAATGGATACAGTTCATTGGGTATTTCCGTGGATATCACCAAGTCAGCGGCAGAAAGTGCAGACTTGGTAATTGCACAGGTCAATGAGCGAATGCCAATCACTCATGGAGATTCTTTCATCGATGTACGAGATATCGATTTTCTGGTCCCATTTACCGAACCGCTGAGAGAGTTCAATGCTGATGAGATTGATGAAACGATAGACAAGATTGGAGGGTATGTAGCAAGGTTGGTCGAGAACGACTCTACACTAGAACTGGGTATTGGAGCACTACCTCAATCAGTGTGTAATAATCTACTCGACTCAGGGGTTCGAGACCTTGGAATACACACTGAGATGTTCAGTGATAGTCTGATTCCTCTGATTGAACAAGGAGTAGTGACGAATAAGAAGAAGAACCTCCATCGTGGAAAGGTGATTGCGAGCTTTGCAATGGGTACTGAGAAACTATATGATTACATCGACGACAATCCAATGTTCCACTTTCATGATACTGCATATGTGAATGATCCCTCTGTCATTGGACAGAATGATAAGATGATAGCAATCAATTCAGCTCTAGAAGTGGACCTAACAGGGCAAGTTTGTGCAGACTCAATCGGACATAGATTCTATAGCGGCATCGGAGGACAGGTCGACTTCATACGTGGTGCTAAACGATCAAAAGGTGGGAAAGCGATTATCTGTATGCTTTCGACAGCCAGGGATGGTGAAGTTTCGAGAATTGTACCTCGTCTCAGTGAAGGAGCAGGTGTAGTAACTACACGCGGAGACGTAGATGTAATAATTACAGAGTACGGTCTTGCTAACTTGCATGGTAAGACTATCAGGGAGCGTGTACTCTCATTGATTGCTATTGCACACCCCAAATTCAGAAATGAGTTACTTGAATCTGCAAAGAAGATGCACTATGTGTTCGAGGACCAGGTTCCGTTCCTAGTACAGGGAACCTACTTTGCCTCAGAATACGAAATGCAGGAGACCTTCAAGACCAAAGAAGGTCCACTCGAGATCCAATTCAGACTAATCAGACCTGATGACACAGACAGGATCAAGGAGTTATTCTACGGCTTAAGTGAGGAGAGTATCTACTTCAGGTTCTTGACTCCGCTGAAGTCCCTTCAGAGACAGACACTTCAGGACTTCTATAATGTAGATCAAGCCAGTGACATCAGTGTAGTAGCAGTCATCAAGTCAGATGTTGAGGGAGAAACTGAACGAATCATTGGTGCAGGTCGGTATCTTTTGGATAGAAGTACCAACAAGGCAGAGTTTGCTCTACTCGTTCAGGATGAGTATCAGGGATTGGGAATTGGCACATATCTTCTCAACCACCTCATGAGGATTGCGAAGAGCAAAGGAGTGGATTCTTTCATTGCCTTTGTGCACCCACAGAATCAACCGATGATTCGGTTCATCCATAAGACAGGCAAAGTCGTGGAGAGCAGGCTTTCGATTGAAGATGAAGAATATCTCTTCACATTAAAACTATAACAATTGCACAACCCGCTACACTCAAAGGACGGTTCAGAAATAAGTAGAGTAGAGTGTGTTGCAAAATGGGCGAGGTTCTTCTGAAGACTGGAACACTGATTGTTGGTGATGGAAAAGTTCTGGAAGATGTATCTGTACTCATCAAAGACCAGACGATTTCTGATGTCGGGTCGGATTTGAAGGCAAAGTCCGGAGTAGAGGTCCTAGACTACTCTGATCGAGTTGTTATGCCAGGCATAATCGATCCACACATTCATGTGGGATATGATGGAATAGCCGCAGATCCGGACGAGGTCAGAAAACTGTCTAATGAGTTCCTCTCGATTAGAGGCGGAGTAGTAGTGGAACGTCTTCTCAACAATGGCATTACTACCGCAGGAGATGCTGCTTCAAGAGGAAACCTGTCATTCGCTGTAAGAGAAGCTATTGAGAAGGGTATCATCAATGGTCCAAGGCTTTTGGTGTGTGGGAGAATGATATCAATCTCAGGTGGAAGAGACCCCATGTCAGGATATAGTGAAGCAAACGGTCCTGATGATGTGAGACGTGCAGTCCGTGAAGAAGTCGCTCGTGGGATACATTTCATCAAGCTCGCCTCCACAGGAGCGATATCAGCGGCGCACACCGAGAGTATGAGTCCGCAGTTTAATCTGGATGAACTACAGGCTGCTGTGGAGGAAGCTCGCAAAGTTGGAAAGATGGTTCATGCTCATGCATACGGGGACATTGGTATAGAGAACACAATCCTGTCAGGAGTGGATGTTCTTGTACATGGTCATCCATTGAACAAAGAGAATCTTGACCTGATGAAGAAGCATGGAACAATGTATATGCCAACAATAGTGACCTATTATGAATCACAGCTGCATCATGATGATGGTGACCTACCAGAGCACATGGTCCGAAAAGAGAAAGAGATCTATCCTTTCATAGAGGCGGGTGTGAAGAACGCTGTCAAGGCTGGTGTTGAAATGGTTGTAGGGTCGGACTCGGGGATGCCATACACACCATTTGGAACTTCATCAGTACAAGAAATGGAACTTTTTGTCAACATTGGTGGAATGTCTGAAAGTGATGCTATCATTGCAGGGACAAGCAACGCTGCGAAGTCCCTCAAAATAGACTCTGAAGTTGGAAAAGTTGAACCTGGGAAATCTGCAGACTTACTCGTATTGGTCTCAGGAAAGAATCCTCTCAAAGACATATCAGTTCTCAAGAATCCAATGTCTATTGAGAGAGTATTCCTAAAGGGCAAGACTGTGATAAAACACTAGTCTACATATAGCTGTGGCGAATCTGTCCTGGTCGACCATCAACGTGGATAGTTTCTAGAAAGGCAGTAATGAAGTCATTTGGAAACTCGTATCCGTCAGCGATTATCATCTCCCTGAGATGCTTGAGAACAGCTCCTACGGTTTCAACAGATGGAGTGTCCAGCGCCTCACAGAAGAGTGAGTAGGTCTCATCGGTCATCCCCATTGTCTTCGCATGTGGAGTCCACCACTTAAGTGGAGGCGTCCAGGCTTTCTTGATTGTGAACCAGAGGTTGACAGCTGCAACGATTGACCGGTATAGGTTAAGTTTGGAGTCATGTGTGAACCCACGTTCATGGTCAATTCTTCCTGCTCCAAACGCTCCAACAGCCAAGGCAAACTTGTTCTTCATGCGTTCTTCATGCTCTTCCTCAGGGTATCTGGCGAGCTTTTGTCGCCATTCTTCCAGCTTTCCTGACGGGTCATAAATCACGACACCCTCTGCATAGGGGGAATGATCAATATCTAGAGGTGAGTCCATCTGTTGTTTGAACCAGGAGTCAGCGATTGGTGAGAAGTCAATGATGAGCTTCTTCGGTTCTTCTGATTCGTCAAACTCGAGCCAGATTGTATCCTTTATCTCAAGGCGGTCATAGTACTCTTCTGTAACATAGATCAGAGCGTCCCAGTCAGTGGTAGGTGCACCAAATCCTGTGGCTCTGCTTCCCCAAAGCATCACACCCAGAACATGAGGTTCATTGATGAGACCCTCAAGACGTTCACGGGCCATTGGTACATCTATCTCTTCTATGCTCTTCACAATAGGAATCTCGTCATAGGTCAACAGCTTTCGCCTCAATCCGGTGCTGGATGGTTCCTGCATTAAAGCATGATTGTCTACGCGAATTAGAAAAGTGAAGGCGCCACACCGCCGGGAGAGCGGGGGAACGACAGACACGCAGTACGTGCGGGGGACCGTGGCGCCCATCATATTGAGGTACTGAGATTGTCTAATAACCTCCTAGAAATTGGCGAGGTTAAATCCAAATCGTCTGACTGGACAATATGACAGACACAGCACTATCCTCTCTGGTCAGTAGTTTCAACAAGGAGCAGCTCAAAGCATTAGAATCAGTTCTCAGTATCTTTGATACTGATGAGTATCGTGACTACCATGATCAATATGGAGTGTGTAACGCTCCTGACTTTATCGAGCTTGTGAGGAGAGAAATCAGGTACATCCTGGGCAAGAACCAGTAATTCCCATCAGGTTATTACAAAACCTGGAGGAAAAAGGACGAAATATTCTATCACAACAGAGAGGATTATGCCGCTAGCCACAAGCCCCTTTCCACTCTTCGGATTCACATCTGTAAACCAGAGGATGGCACCAATCAACACCACCATGATTCCAGATATCTGTCCCAATAAGATCAGGAAGTCCCAGATCTCTGCAAGATATGCACCTATCATCTCAGCGAAGTTCGTTAGCGGTGATTGGAGGAGGACCAGATTCATTCTCTAAACCCATTTCTGAGTCACTCAGCCCAGATTTAAGGTCCTAGAGAATGGTCACAATCTATCTAGAATTTCTTGGGCGAATTTCCTTGCATTCTCAATATCGGTCGAATCAGGATGTTTCCGAAGGTCTGGGGCATACTTCTCCCATTCTTCATCATCGGTGATTATCTCTTGTCTGATGAATGCTTCAATTGGAGGACTGGTCTTACCCTGACAGTTGAAACAGCCTAGGAACTCTATGTTCTTGCTTTCACACGCATTCACAAATGTCGGATGACATCTTCCAGCCCATTGGTTGTAGAGCTCTCCTCCTCGCCCATCTTTATCAGGAGTGTATGTGGCGTGGGTGAAGAATCCAGCTAGTTTGAATTTGGAAGAATCCGGGAGGCGCTCAAGAAATCCCTTGACAGGAGGAGCCAAATCACTATCATGACATGGAGCTCCTACAATCAGCAAATCATACTCACCAAGGGATTCGAGATTCACTTTACGAACTGTTGTGATTTCAGCCTCACTATTGGCTGATACAACCTCATGTATGGCTTCTGCAATCATCTGAGTATTACCAGTCTGGGTGAAGTACGTAATCAGGACCTTCATGTGAGGAGGCCAAGCCTAGAGTGTAATAAACACTTACCCCTAAGTTTTGATGGTCAATTGTGAAACTGACGTTTTACTATTCTGAATAATGATTGTAGGAAACTTGCAGATAGTCCAGCAATTTCATCATGTCTTTCCAACCGTTCCGTCGAGGGAGGGCTCCCGACATTGCATCTGAACTGAGGCTTTGTTTGAACCTATTCAGACCAAACATCCTGACGTATCCTTTCGCCAACACTTCGGTTGATAGCCCCAATACTGACCCCATTTCGAATTCAACCACGATAGGAGCTGTCAGAACTCCCATGCCTCTCTGTATCTTCAGGAATGTGTCCCGGGTAGGTTGTTTGAATTTGTATCGGCTCCCTTCGGCTGTGGAAGTAATCCATGAATTGACTGCTTCAATGAATTGTTCTTCGCTACCAGGAAACTCAAACTTGAATACCGTTACTCCCAACTCTGCTTCCTCAATGCTTTTAGTCAACGATTCCACTGATGAATCTTACCACAACAAGTCTGAAAATCAATGGTGGGCCCGGCGTTGACGTATTATTGAACCTGCATTGATGTTGTTTTAATGTGACACAGTCATAACGTTTTTATCCAGACCACTCCAGCAACTGAACACTAATGGGCCCGTGGCATAGCCTGGTTATTGCGCCGCTCTGATAAGGCGGATGTCGCGAGTTCAAAAGCCTCAGTGATTTCACTTGGGTTGAAAGTCTCGCCGGGCCCACCACTTTTCTATGTGTCAAGACAAAAATGACTGAAAGTATTTCAGGTGGGATTCAAAAGAGATTGACTGGGAGGTTTGAATCTGTCAACGAAGCCGAAATATTATGATTCATGGAGAGGTCGAGTTCTCCGTGCAATCATAATAGACAAAGCAATATCTTGGGCAGACGTTCGCGAGAAATCCGGATTGAGTCAGAAACAGATGTTCAAGGCAGTACGCGAACTTCAGAAGATTGGAGTTCTACTATATTCTGATGACAAGTTGTTTCAAGTTCTAGATGATGAATTATTCAAGTCATATGAAACAGCAGCACAAACGATAACTCAAGGACAACCAGTTCAATCAGCTGGTCATGCTGAGTGGATTCAGAAATGGATTGACACAAATCAAGTCAATGCCTCTCTTGATCATCATCATTTCTTTATTGAAGGGTCAAATCTCGCAGAGCTAACTAAAAGGCTGATGGAGAATGCCAGAAAAAATCTGAATGTTGTCAATCCCTTTGTTGAGGGGCATATGCTTGGGACTACTCTTCGAGATGCAGCAAAGAGAGGAGTTGACATCACTCTAATCACCAGACAACCCAAAAATGACAAGAAACGATGGGCATTTCACAAGACTCTCCTCTCAGAGGGAGTTGACATGTACTACTCAGGTGATAGGAAGGGGTCGAGTGGAGCACACTCAAAATTGGTAATTGTGGATGAGGAAGTCGCGATTGTATCTTCGATGAACTTCACAATGAACTCTGAGGTGGATACATGGGAAACAGGAATTGTCACTGTAGAGAAGGATGCTGTAGACACTGCGCTTGAGTCAATTCGGCTTTTAGAGGCAGAAAATGAAACAAGATCAGCAAAAGTTGCTCACAAATGGTTAGACAGTGAAATCAACCAATAAAGCTCGTTACTTCCGAGATAGCACATTATCTCAAATCACACACACTCTATCATAGGAAAATGACCGGGGATGACGCCACGCCAACACCCCACGACCCTGAGGGCCATCATCTTCTTGGAAAGAATCTCACCGGTTGGGAGGAGATTCGACAGGCACTTGAGTTCGTGGAGGGACTCAGGAAGAAACAGGAACACTCTGACGCTCGGATTGAGCTCTATGAGATCAGTGAGCAGTCCAGCCTCATAGTGACACTGCGCTCAGTCCATGAGCTGGATGACTTTCTGGAGTCACGAATGAGGAGGAGGCTTCTCAAGAGGGAGAACACCTCAAGGCAACTGGATGTGATGAGTGAGGTCCAGGGAAAGTTTGTGTTGAATTAATCACTCCATATCCGATATCAAAGACACAATCACACCCAACTGAAATAGAGCACCAATAAACGAAAACATTGTGCCAAGATTCAACATTCCCAAATAAGACATTATCTTCCCCTACGTCGTGCTTCAGACTTGGTGAATAAAACATAGTTCCTCACTAAATCCCCAAGATAGGGGTGAGACTCCATGTTGACTCGTTTGTCATACACATATGTCATGTACTCGTTCCCAATCAGACAATAGAACGATTTACAACGATAGAGGGGTGTGAAATCGATTCTATCGTATATTGGATTCTGAGATATCTTCAGAATACGTAGATTTGGGCTGCGGACCATACAAGTAAGGTCTAGCTTTCTGATTCTGTTCTTGAAGAGATCAATACTCCAAAGTTCGGGTCCACAGATTGGCGATAGATCAATATCTTCTAACACATTTCGTTCCAAAATGACTTTGCGAACTGCGATGTTAGGTAGATTGATGTTTCGTAATTTGTGATTTGAGGTGATATAGATCGTTTCCATATCAGTTTCGAGACCAGACAGGTCGAGCTGCTCTATTTTGGAACCTGCAATATAGATCTTGTAATCAAGCCATTCAGGACTGTTATAGTCTTCAGAGAATCCTTCTGAAGACCCCCACTTCTCTGGAAGAACGATCTCTGACAGATTCTCATTGATAAGAAGTGTCAGACTTTGCAGATGCTTACATTTGGATAGAAATGACATTTCTAATCTTCTGAATCCTGTGTGGGAGATGTAGATGTGTTTCAGTTGGGATGCTTTTACAAGGGGAGTTAG
>WOR8_10001043_pt1 | contig 28274 bp, 31 predicted proteins | sample DeeMarSeWOR38_10_FD_19890 | JGI IMG/M metagenome (IMG submission 19890) | reverse complement strand
GGCTGGGCTATGTCCGAGAAGGCTGTGCGTCGGCCGAACGCGACGGGCGGCCAGAAGGCGCCGAGGTACGCGTTGCTCTGCCCGCCCTCGTGGATGATGGTGGTCTGCCAGACGTCGGCGAACTCACGCTCGGTTATTCCTCTGTGGATGAAGTCCAGTGACGCCTCCCAGGCCTTCTCCGTGATCCTTGTGGCGGTCTTGATACGGCTGATCTCTTCACTGGTCTTGACCATGCGTATCTCTTTGAACAGGGCTTGAGCCGGCACGGGCACCACATGGGGAAGACGTTTCTTGATCATGCCCCAGAGGGGGTGACCGCCCCTGAGGTTAGACTCGTCGATGCCGACTCTTCCCTCGGTGAGCCCCCGCTCCATCAGCGCGTCGATGAGCAGCTTTGAAGAGTCTCTGGGCTTCGACTGCTCCCACTGCCTCTTGGCTTCGGCCACGGCTCTCTCCTCCGGGGTGAGCCCGTCCATGGTGGGAGGCGCCTCTATGTAGAACTCTCCGTAGTACCGTACGTCCCGGAACCATGGTGGGGACATGAGGGCGACGGGGGTCGTACCTGCGATAGAGGTCACGAGGAGGGGCTCGGTTCCACGTTCAAGCGGTATCACTGCTAGGCTGTCACCGTAGGGGCTGCAGTCGGTCGAATAGAACACGTTGGCTGGGGACGACGCGACCAGAGCCAGCAACTCGTTTTCGGCCATGAGTCTCTCGGCTCTATCCCTGTTCAGCAACATAGGGGTTCAGGTAAGAGTCGTCCGCTGCAATTATATCGCTTTGGAGCGCAATAGACCTGCCGCGTCGGCGAAGGCTCTCTGGGTCTCTATCCTCTCCATCATGGAGTCTCCCACTGCGAGCACGGCGAACTGGTCCACGCCTCTACGGGTGATCTCTCGGGCTCTGCGTGCAACCGTGTCCGCGGAGCCTGTGACGGACCACGCGTCGATAATCTCCGGGCTCAACATGGACGCGGCGTCCTCGTAGACCCTGGATGCGGGTTGACCACGGTTGAACCCCTGAACCATGGCCTGCTCTATCGGCCTCCACCTTGTCGCGTCGACCCCGAGTCTGTCTATGATCCTTCTGCTGCTCCACATTGAGGATACCACGAGCTGCTTCACTGTGCTCCTCGCCTGCTCGGGGTCGTCGTTGATGGACGTGTAGGCCCAGAAAACGACCTCGATGTCCCTGCGGCTTCGCCCGGACCTCTCAAGCCCCACGGCAATGTTTTCCAGCGCGTAGCCGAGCCCCTGCTCCGAGGCGAGGCTGCCAATGATGACGCCGTCCGCCACCTCCCCCGCCAGCCTGAGGAGCCTCGGCCCCCTCGCGGCTATGTAGATGGGAACAGGCCGGTACTCGAAGTCTATGTAGAGGCTTCCCGCGCCTCGGACGGCCCCCTTGTAGTCCACCTTCTCGCCACGTAGGAAGGGCCGGAGCATCTGGACGGCTTCACACATCGCTGTCAAGGGCGGGCTGGGACGCTCGACGCCGTGTCTCTCGAACAGGGTTGAGGCGCCCGCCCCCAGCCCAAGGACTGCTCTCCCGGCTGAAAGTTCGTTGAGGGTGGCGGCCGCAGCTCCGGTGATCAAGGGGTGCCTCGTGTAGGGGTTGGTGACGGAGACGCCCAGCTGCGCAGTCTCGGTGTGGAGGGCAGCTATGGATAGGAGCGCGTAGGGGCTTCTCCCGAAGCGCTCGTCGGGGCACCAGATGCAGCCGTACCCGAGGCCTTCGAGGGTGGAGGCGTAGCCGCCTGCCTTGTGTATCTCGCCCCAGCCGGGGTCCAGTGAGAGCTGAGTCCCGTACCTAACCATGATTAATGGTTGGTGCGTGTGGTCTTAAGTCCCTCCTCCCGCAGCTGGTTACCGTTAAAAGGCTGGTTGAGCATGATCAGGTGCCGCTACGGATCGGTGAAAGGATGTTGGTGTTGTTCGGTGTTTCGCTTCCCACGGGGAGGGAGGGGTTGATGGTTCCCGCGGGGTTCGCTTCGAGGGAGACAATCGTCGAGGCAGCTGTTAAAGCCGAGGAGCTGGGCTTTGACTCGGTTTGGGGTAACGATCACGTGACGGTTCAGGACTACGTCAGCCACGTGAGGCCCAAGCCGGCGTTCTTTGAACCCATTGTTGCGTTGGCTGCGGTCTCATCAGCCACGAGGAAGGTCAAGCTGGCGACGGGTATACTCGTGCTGCCTTGGAGGACGCCCAGCCTAGTGGTTTGCGCCAAGCAGTTAGCAACCCTCGACGCCCTCTCAGGGGGCAGGGTGCTTTTCGGGGTGGGAACCGGCGCGTACACAGAGGAGTCCAGTGCCCTCGGAGTCAAGCACCGCCTCGGAAGGATGATCGAAGGAGTCGAAGCGATGCGCGTCCTGTTCAACGAGGACCCAGCCACCTACAAGGGAAGATACGTCGAGTTCGAGGGGGTACAGTTCTACCCGAGGCCCCTGCAGAAGCCATTCCCCGTGTACCTCGGACGCCACCTTACAACCGACAGGGTTCTCAGATACATCGCGGAGAACTGCCAGGGATGGATACCCGGGCTCTACCCGGACCAGTTCAGGGAAGCATTGCCCAAACTCGAGGGGTTCCTGAAGGAGCGGGGAAGAAGAAAACTCTCAGGCATCGACGTCGTCAAGGAGATCACCGTCTGCCAAGGGGCGACGCGTGAGGAGGCTCTCGGACGGTACTTTGACAGCCCAGCCGAGGCTCATATGCGAAGCCTCAGCGAGGGCAAGAAGCTGGTGGAGTTCGGCGAGGAGCCCAGGTGGAGCCTCATAGGAGCCGCCGGGGACATCATCAAGGGCGTCGAGAGCTACCTTGACGCGGGTGTGAACCACTTCATGTTCAACTTCGTCGTCAAGAAGAGGGGAGACTTGGTCTCCGGGATGGAGGCCTTTGCAGAGGAGGTCATGCCCTCCTTCAGGTAGGGCTATTTATCGACGAGCCTGGGCTCGCTGAGGGCCACCGGCTCGCCGCCTCTCAGGTAGACCCTGGGCAGCAGGGGGCTCAGGTGGTTGGCGAGGCTGTAAGTCATGATGCCCGCCAGCGCCGAGAGGCTGCTGGCGTCGTTCTCTCCCTCCCTGCTTATCGCCTCGACCACGTCGCCGGGCTCTGTGTCGGTGCCTGTCAGGTCCACGAGGAAGTGGTTCACCGAGACCGTGCCCAGGACAGGCCTGACCTCGCCGCCCACCCTGACCTTGCCTTTCTGGGTGAGGCCCCGGGGGTAGCCGTCGCTGTACCCTATGTGGAGCGTTCCCACCCTCATCCGTTTAGGGGCGACGAATCTGCGGCTGTAGGTGAGGGCCTCCCCTTCCTCGACCCACTTGACGTGCTCTATCCGAGCCTTGAAGCACATGGACTGGCTGAGCTCCATGCCTTGGCCCCTGTCCTCCTCCTCCGGGTACAAGCCGAGGAGCATGAGGCCCGGCCGGACTGCGTCCAAGTACGCGTAGGGCTTGTGGAACACTGCGTTACTGCTGGCGATGCTCTTAGTGCCCACAACTATGCCTTTGGCTGCGAGCTTCTCCTCGACCTCCAGGAGCCGCTGGACCTGCCGCCTGTCCAACTCCTCGGCCTCGGAGAGCGTCGAGAATATACCCTCGATCCTGAGGTTTGGGAGGCTGCTTATCTCCTCTATGAAGCCTGGCGCGTCACTCCACCTCACCCCCACGCGGCCCAGGCCCGTGTCCACCTTCACCCACAGGGACGCCGTCTCGCCGAGCTTACCGGCGGCCTCGCTGATCATCCTTGCCGGCTTCGGCTGGTAGATGGTCTGGCTTATCCCGAGCCTCACGACTTTCTCGAACTGCTCGGGCGTGAAGAGGGGATCGATGTTGATGATGCCCACGTCTATCCCCGCCTCCCTTATCTGGAGGGCCTCGTGGAGCTTCGCCACCAACACCCGCTCCACCCCCTGCGTCGTCATATAAGCCACCACCGGCACTATGCCGTGGCCGTAGGCGTTGGACTTGACGCACGGGATGACCTCCCGCCCCGTCCTGGCCCTGACCTGATCCAGGTTGCGGCCTATGGCGTCCAGGTCTACCTCAAGCCAGGATTGGAACCCCTTGATCCTCTCGTTTATCTCCTCCGGGGACGGCTGCCCCTCGAAGTAACCGCTCATAGGGAAATAGGTCTCATTTGAGGCTATAAGGAAAACGTTGGCTCTAGAAGAGGAACGACGGGGGCAGCGCGAACTTCTCTAGCTCGGTCTGGGTTATGGCCTTTATGCGCTCCAGCTCCATCTCCTGGTCGGGCATCACGAAGGTTATAGCGGTTCCCTCCTTGCCGGCTCGCGCGGTCCTGCCGACGCGATGGAAGTACATGTGGGGGTCGTCGGGTATGTCGTAGTTGATGATGAAGGGAACGTCGTCGATGTCCAAGCCCCTCGCCGCCAGCTCCGTGGCGATCAGGAGTTCGTAGTCTCCCTTACGGAAGGTCTCTAGCATCTGCTGCCGCCTCGCCTGGGTGAAGTCGCCGTGCAGGGGCTCGGCGGATATACCCGCCCGCCTCAGGCTGCTTGAGAGCCTGTCCACCATGTACTTGGTGCGACAGAAGACGATGCCCCTGTCGATGCCGAAGAACTCTATGAGCCGCATGAGGGCGTCTTCCCGCTCATGGGCGGCAAGCACCATGTAGTACTGCTTGATTGTGGTCAGTCCTATCTCGTCGCGGCTCATATTCACGGTGATTGCGTCGGGCATGAACCGGGTTGAGAGCCTCTGCGTGCGTTCGTCGATGGTGGCGCTCCAGAGGCTCACCTGCTTCCGCCGGGGCAGCTGGCTCATTATCCACTCGATGTCCTCGAAGAAACCCATGTCGAACATGCGGTCGGCTTCGTCAAGGACCACCATCTTGACGTTTCTCAGGTCGAGGGTGCCTCGCCTCATGTGGTCCATGATCCTACCGGGGGTCCCAACCACTATGGTGGGCTTCTTCTTGAGCTCGCTGAACTGGCCGCGGATGCTCACGCCGCCGTAGATGGGTGTGGCCCAGACCTTCGTGTGCCTTCCGTAGGTGTTTATGTCGTCGGTTATCTGCTGGGCTAGCTCCCTGGTGGGTGCCAGCACGAAGCCTTCCACGTGGCCCGAGTCCGGGTCCAGGTTGTTCAGCATGGGTACGCCGAACGCGGCCGTCTTCCCCGTTCCTGTCTTTGCCTGGCCGACGACGTTTTTCCCTTCCATCATCGGCGGTATGGCGTTCTCTTGGATGGGGAACATGTCTGTGAAGCCGATCTCTTTGAGCGCCTTCTTTATCTCCTGTTTGATCTCTAGTTCGTCGAAGTTCATATCAATCAGCGGCATACGTCGAAATTGTCTCTTCACGTAACGCAGGGGCGTTAATAAAGCCTCGGTATAAAATGATTCAATGGTAAATTGTTTTTAAAAACGAGTTATCTTTATGATGTTTGTAATGGTTACTTATTTTTATATGGTAACAATATCATTTCATTGGCTAATTAATTTACTTGCGAAAACTTTACTATTCGCAGTTCCTCAGCGTTAAGGGATGCTTACTAGCACGTTATACACTATCTTATCCACCATTGTTATCAGCCTTACTGGGTTCATAGGGTTCTTCACGCTCAGCCTCAGCGAGAAGACCCTCCACAGGATGCTTTTCGTGCTCGTTGCCTACAGCGCGGGCACCATTCTCGGGGCGGCCCTCTTCGATCTGCTCCCGGAGGCCGTGGAGCTTGTAGACGAGGCCCTGGTCTTCCCCATCGTTGCAGCTGGCTTCGTGTTCTTCCTCTTCTTAGAGAGGGTGATCTACTGGTACCACGGCCACGGACACGAGTATGAGCACGGCGAGGAGAAGGTAACAATGGGGTTTGCGTACCTGAACTTGGTCGGTGACTTTATCCATAACTTCATCGACGGGATGATAATAGCGGCGGGGTTCATCAACGGGTTCGTCGTCGGGCTGACGGCTGCCATTGCCGTCCTGTTCCACGAGCTCCCTCAGGAGATGGGGGACTATGGCATACTGGTCTACGCGGGCATAGAGAGGAGGAGGGCGTTGGCCCTCAACTTCCTTGCCGCCGTCAGTGTGGTGGTCGGCGGAGCCTTCGGCTCCCTTTTCATCGCTTCGGTGGAGGAGCTCGGTGGCTGGATGGTGGCGTTCAGCGCCGGCGCGTTCCTCTTCCTCTCCGCGTCTGAGCTTATACCAGAGATGCTAAGAGAGGACGACAGGATGAGATCGGTCATACAGCTGGCTATCCTGGTGCTGGGGATGCTTACCATCTACAGCCTCGGCCTGTTGTTCCCCCACGAGTGACCAAGACACCTAAATCCATGTCCACGACATGATTATCGATGAAAATAGTCAAGCCGGATGAGAAGGGGCTCAGGGAGGCCGCCACCACCATGCTGGCGGGAGGAGTCGTCGTGTACCCCACGGAGACCTTCTACGGACTGGGCTGCCTACCCAGCGACCCCGACGCCTCGAAACGCGTCTGCGAGATCAAGGGCAGAGCCGACAAGGCGCTACCACTCATATGTGGGAGCGTCGAGGCGGCTAGACGCGTCGTGGAGTTCAACGCGGCCGCCGAGATACTGGCCCATAGGTTCTGGCCGGGACCCCTCACCCTTGTGCTGCCCAGTAAAATCAACTACCCCATGTGGGTCACCCACGGCAAACAGACGCTGGCGGTCAGGGTGTCCGGGAACGAGGTGGCGAGGAGGCTCGCCTCGATGAGCGCAGGCGTCATCGTCAGCACCAGCGCCAACAAGTCGGGCGAGACGCCGCCGAGGACGGCGAAGGAAGCCGCCGACCAGATCGGCAGAAAGGTTGACATCGTGGTGGACGGCGGCATGACCCCGGGCGACAAGCCCTCCACCATCCTAGACCTGACGAGCGAAGAGCTCTGGATACTGAGAAGCGGCCCAGTGACCGGGGAGCAGATAGTAAAGGCACTGAAAGGCTAGAGCCTCCAGCCCTTCTCCACGAGTAGGGCCACGTTCTGTCTCTCAGGGACGCCCACAGCCCTGGCCACCGGCTCACACTTGGTCCTGAAGAGGTACATCAGGGGGCAGGGGGCGGGAGTCTCAGTCAACGTCTCCCAGTTAGCCATTCCCTTGGCAATGATAACGTCGGCGTGGAAGAAGCGTTCAAGGAACCAATCCGGGCTCTCGTCGAGCCTGACGCCAATGGCATCGGTCCCCGTCGTGATGACCTCGTCGGCCGCCTCCGTCATCCCGACTGCCTCCGCGTCCGCCATGAGGGCGTCGTTGAGGCTGGGGCCACCCTTGACTGCGACTGTGACGTGGGCACCCAGCCTCCTAAGCTTCTCGACCACGAGGGTGTCAAAGGCTATCTCCCCGGCGTTGTCTGTGAAGAACAGGAGCCTGGTCCCCTTCTCTACATGCTTCTTCAGCTCATCAATATCGTCGATGTAGAAGCCATCGTCTAGGAGATCCATGGCTGCGTCTATGTCGCTGTCGTTCCCAGGAACGTCATAGTCGACCACGTTCCCGAGGCAGCTTATCAGGCAGGCGGCCCTGAGCCGCTCAGCCTCAGGCTGATCGGCCACGTGTTTGCGGAGCCCTGGAAGCAGCTCCATCGCGTGCTTGTTGGCCTTTTCCTTCATCTCCTTGTAGGGATCTTCGCATCCCGTAACCCGCGCGATTACTCGCCCCCGCTCCGCCCCTATTACGCTGGGCACGGCGTCGGGCCCGAACTGGTCGCCCATGAGCCCGAGGAGCTCCTCCATGGCCTTGAGTCGAGTATCCTCGTCCTCGGTGCTCATCTGTATCATCTTGTAGCCTCTGTGGAGGAGGCAGTATCCGCACCTTGACCCGACCTTCAAAGCTATCACACGGCAACTGTACAGGTAATATAAAAAACATGTCCACGCGAGTATTGGACGATGAAGTACAACCTTCTGGCGACTACTGACCAGCTGGGTCTGAGCCAGGCCAGCAGCGAGCTGTGGATGAACCTCCGGGCGATAGGGGACGAGAAACCCAAGGTGGACAGGTCGAGAATCAAAGGCTTGATCTTGGCATACACAAACCTCGACCCTAGGGAGGCCGTGCACCTCCTGAGGCGGCACATGGGGGAGGAGCCGGACAGATACAGGACCGTCTATAGGGTGATGCCCATACTGGCCTGGGTGAAGACGGATGTAGAAGAGATCGCGACCGAGGTCAGGGAGCAGGCGGAGAGGATGGGGGCCAGGGAGAGCTTCAGGGTGACCCTGGAGAAGAGGAGGACCCGGCTGCGTAGCCTGGAGGTCATCGAGCCGGTGGCCGAGGTCATCGACAACCCCGTGGACCTAGAGAACCCCGACTGGGTGGTGCTCGTTGAGATACTGGGCAGCGAGACCGGGGTATCTGTGATAAAACCCGTGGACACGCTGAACGTCCAGAAGGAGAGGCACAAGCTATCTACGGAGAGGGAGAAGAGCCCCCTTCTCGACGATGAGACTGGTTAACGCCTCGTAGGGATCGCCGCCCACGGCCGCTAGAGGGCCGTCGCCTACATCAAACACGTCCTTCAGTCTCTCGAATTTCTCTGGCGTCACGTCGAGCACCTCGTCGTCCGGCGTCCCCAGGTGTTGGGTGATCTCCGCGGCGAGCCCCTCGGCCTCCGAAGAGTCTCTGGATATCACTAGTACGCCTACGTTCTTCACCTTTTGGCTCAGACCCATCAAGGTGAAGGCCTTGGAGATCTGGTCTTGGCAGGAAGCGTACAGTATGGTCTCCACGTCAACGCTCTTAGAGACCGCTAAGCCATTTTGTATGGCGTAGATCGCGTTCACCGCCGCGTGAAACAGATGTCTCCACCCGGCCACCGTGTCGGCATCGAAGAGCTGAAACGTCGCGTTCCCGGCGAGTTGCCTAACCTCGTCGAGCGTCGCGTCCACGTCCCTCACCTCGACGCCCCGTGCGCCCGTGACGGAGACGTGAAGAGCCGTGTCTGTTACCCTGCCTGTCCTTACCATCGTTTCACCATTTCAGGGCAGCCGCCACCTCGGCGACCCTCCTTCCCACACCCGCGGCGTAGCTTAGACCTATATCGTCGTCGCCCACCCGCCTCCAGCCGGTGTCGCTCTGGAGGCTCGCCGTGCCGTAGTGGGCCTCGGTGAGGGGGTCGCCGCAGCCTCCTACTGCTATCATGCTGTGGGTGAGACCAAAGTGCATTATGGACTCGGCCACCCGCTCGGCGCCGCCGTGCCTCAGCCCAGCCACCGCGACGGCCGAGACCACCTTGTCCCTGAGCCTGTGGCCGTCCATCTTGAGGCTCCTGCTCCTGTCCATCACGTTCTTCAGTAGCCCGGGGACAGCGCCGAAGTAGCTGGGGGAGGCGAACACCACGCCATCCGCCGAGAGCAGCGCCTCCTTAACGACGGCCATGTCGTCCTCGTCGTCGAGGGGGCAGCGCTTCTCCCTGACGCAGGTGTTGCACCCGACGCAAGACTTCACGTCGAGCTCGGCCAGGTTGACCAGCTCTGTCTCGGCGCCAGCCTCCTCGGCCGCCGCGAGGGCGTGCCTGAGGAGCACCTCCGTGTTACGGCCCTTCCTGGGCGAGCCCTGCACTCCAACGATCCTAACCATCTTGAATCACCTAGAGTATCTCCCCGAGCTTTTCAAGGAGACGGTCGACCTCGTCGACGGTGTTGTAGAAGCCCGTGGAGACACGTATGCCGGTGGGCCTGAGGCTGACCAGGAACCCGCTGTCCATGAGCCGCCTGAAGTGGCTCTCCGTGTCCGGGGTCGTGAAGCTGACGACCCCTGAGCGTAGCTCCTTCTCCGCGGGGGAGACCAGCTCCACGCCGAGCCCGGTGAGGCCGTCGAAGAGGCGCCGGCTCAGCTGTAGCACCTGCCTCTCGAGACGGCTGGGGCCGAGCCGCAGTATGAGATTGATGCCCGCCTTGGTGCCCACGAAGCTGAGGTAGCTGGGCTCGCCGAACTCCAGTTTCTGGGCCGTCTCCTTGAGCCTGGGCTCCTCACCGTGCTCTGCTACCGCCCTGTAGCCGTACTCGACGGGGCTCAGCGAGTCCAGGTGCTCCCCTTTCACGTAGAGGAACCCGGCCCCAGACGGCCCCAGCAGCCACTTATAGCTGCCGCAGGCGTAGAAGTCCACGTCGTCCCTCCTCACGTCTACCTCGACGGCGCCCGCCGCCTGTATGCCGTCTACGACCAAGTACGCGCCGTGGCTGTGAGCCAACTCCGCCAGGGGCTTCAGCCTGTGGAGTGCACCCGTCAGCCACTGGACGTGGCTGATGCTGACCACCCTCGTGTCGTCGTCTACCTGCCTCTCCATGTCCTCGAGGCGCACGGTGCCGCCTCTACCACTCACCGTCCTGACCTCGACGCCTTTTTCTCTCAACGCGGTCCACGGATAGACGTTGGCCCAGTTCTCCAGGTCGTTGATGACGACGTTGTCGCCACTGCCGAGGCCGAGGCTGGCAGCGACCACTGCGAGACCCCTGGAGGTGTTGGGCTGACACGCCACCTCGTCGGAGCTGGCGCCTATCAGTTCAGCGAAGCTGGCGTTGGCCTCCTTCACCCTAGCGTCTCCATTGCGGCTGAGGCGATCCCAAGAGGAGAGGAACTCCGTGATGGCTGCCTTCACTGGAACCGATGGTGGGCTATGGTTGGCGATGTTCATGTAGACGATCTCCTCGGTCACTGGGAAGTGCTGCCTGAACTCTTTCATGGGAATAGGGTTTCCGTGCATGGATATGAAGCTGAGGGCGTCGGGGAAGCCTTAAACGGTATAAACCAAACCGTTTCCATGAAGCTCAAAGAGAGAAACTGGGATGGATGACAGTGGCGAGCCGCTGACCAAGATCAGCGAACTGAACACCTTCTCGAAGCGGGTGTATACGGTCGTCAGGGTGATAAGCGTGGGGGAGCCCCGCGAGGTGACATTCAGGGAAGACGACTCCCTCCACCGGGTCACCGATGCGCTCGTGGCCGACGACACCGGAAGCGTATACCTCACCCTCTTCGACCAAGCCATAGACGACATCGACGAGGACTCGGTCATAAGGATCAGCAACGGCTACGTGAGGGTCTACAGAGGTAGCATACGCCTCAACATAGGGCGGTACGGAAGCTACGAGAGGCTGGACGAGGCGCCTTTCGCCGATGTGAACCTGGAGAACAACGTATCCGCTCGAGAGGTCCAGGATAGGCCCCGCACGAGGGATCAGAGGGAGTGGCGGAGAAGGAGAAGGTACCGCTAAAACGCTTTTATTTAAACATGGATATGGTTTCACGTGATTCTATGAGTAAGGTAAGGGTAGGGATACCGAAGCTGCTGCATAACGGGCACCGGGGAGTCCCCGAGATAGACACGAGCCCCAACGTGATGGAGGAGGGCGGCCTCCTCCAGCGTCTCGAGGAATGGGGCTGCACAGTCGAGGACAGAAAGACAGCCACGCTGACAGAAGAGGAGGAGAAGGTCTACGGTGCCAGGTACAGGATGGCCCTAGCCAGCAGTCACCTCGCCGACATCGTCGCCGACCAGATCAGGGGTGAGCTGCTCCCCGTCGGCCTCCTCAGTAACTGCAACGGCCTCATGGGGATGCTCGCGGGGCATCAGAGGGCTGGGGATGGGTGGAAGCCTCTACGCGTGGGCTTGGTATGGATAGACGCTCACGGCGACTTCAACACGCCCGAGACAAGCCTCAGCGGCATGATGGGAGGGATGCCCGTGGCGGTGAGCACTGGCCTCTGCCTGCACCACATCAGGCGAGCCTGCGGCCTAGACCCACCGCTGCCCATGAAGTACGTCACCATGGTGGGCGTCAGGGACACCGACCCTTGGGAGCAGTACCTCATAGACACGCACGACGTAAGCCAGATCAGCGTCGACGATGTCAGGCGGCTGAGCCCAGCTATAGACATGGAGATGGACAGGCTCAGCACGTTGACCGACCTGATCTACGTCCACGTCGACCTCGACGTCCTCGACCCCGAGGATATACCCGGCGCCGGTCTGCCGGTGGAGGACGGACCCACCGCAGACGAGCTGGCGGAGGCCCTAGAGATCATGTTCGAGAACCCAAAGACGGCGGGCTTCGGGCTCGCCTCGTACCCCGCGGCAAGGGACCCCGAGAGGCGTGGCTTAAAATCGGTGTACAGGCTCGTCGAGGGCGTCATAAAGGGCGTGAAGAACAGGGGCTAGACGGCGTCCGAGGCTCTACGAGCCCCCCGAGCCTAGGGGCAGCCTGATAGTGACCACTGTGCCGACGCCTTTCCCGGAGGATACGCCTATGCTTCCCCCGTGGGCCTCCACCACCTCTTTACAGTAGGTGAGCCCCATCCCCATCCCAGTCTCCTTCGTCGAGAAGAAGGGCCGGAAGATCATTGATAGATCCTCCTCCGAGATGCCCTCACCATCGTCACCGACCATTATCACGTAGTCGTCTCCTTCGACCCTGGTCTCCAGCGTGAGTTTTCCGCCCTGAGGCATCGCCTCCACCGCGTTGTTAATCAGATTATCTATGACCCGAGTCAACTTAGTGCTGTCGACCAGTACCTTGACGCCTGACTGGAGGCCAAGATCTACCTCTATGTCGTTGGGCATGATCCTCCTATTAAGGAGTCTTCGGATCAGGATGTCGACGTCAAGTGGCTTCCGTGTGAGGGTTCTAGTGGTCGTCATGGTGCGCAGGTCGTCGAGTACCTCTGTGATGTACTTCACGTTGTTTCGGATTATGGTCAACATCTCGGTTGAGGAGGGGGGGTCCAGCTCCATCATCTGTGCGGCGTTGTTTATGCTCTGGAGAGGGCTTCTTAGATCGTGCCTGAGCATCCTGGTTACTCTCTCGAAGCCGCTGAGTATGCTGGACACGTTCTCCTCCGATATGCGGTGAAGCTCGGCCTCCTGCCTCAGACGCACTAGTGAGGTGCCCACGTGGAGCGCGAGAATCTCCAGCAACTTGATGTCCTGATCGTTGAATGCGTCCACGATCGGGCTCTCTATGTTCAGGACGGCTATGACTTCCCCATCGTTGCGCACTGGTACCGCGAGCTCGCTCCTTGAACTGGAAGAGGCTTCGATGTAGTTGGGTTCATCCCTCACGTCGGGGACATGGATCGTTCTCGCTTCCCTCGCGGCCCTCACCGTCACCCCCAAACCGTCGAGAGGAAGAGGCTCCACCGGGGGCTCAAGGCCGCGTGCATCCACGTGGACGAGGAATCCTTCGTCGACGACCTGAAACGAGATGAAGCCTTCGCCAAGGACCTGCTCCATGATCTCCAGGGTCGCCTTCGCCACGCCCTCCACGCTGTCAACGGAGTTAAGCTTCACGGCATGGCTGTGCAGCGCCGCGAGGTTTTCCTCGTAAACCTGTCGGGTCGTGTTGCCGTGGCTCATCTAGATCACTCCAACCACAGTTGTCTCCTGCCGCCGATCCTTTGCCTCGATTTCCCGTGCCCCTCCCCTTTTCTCGTTCAATAAATGGTTGGACATACAGTAATAAAACCAGTCTATTCGGTGAATCCATGATGAAACGTAGCCAGCTATATCACGAACTCCTCGTGCTCCACGTGGCGGTGCTTGACCCCTAGGTCGGCTACGCGGAACTTCCTCCCGCCGAACAGCTCCGCCTCCTGTTCACCGGCCACCAGCGCGTCCACTAGTCTGCCGAGGCTGTCCGCCTTCATGATGCCGCTGCCGCTGGCAGCCCCCACGTAGTAGAGTCCCGGCGCCTCGTACAAGACCGGTGTCTCGTCGAGGCTGTTTATGGCGTACTGGCCCGCCCACATGTTCATGGGGCGGACGTCCTCGAAGCACGGGAAGTATTTCACAAGCACGTGGTAGATGTTGTTGGTGTAGTAGTCCTCCTCGGGCTGGGGGTCCTCCTCCAGCTCGTACTTGCGGCCCAGGTTGTCGGCGCACGCCAGCCATATGCTGCCCTCGCTCAGCTCGGGCCTGAACAGAATGTTTGCCTTTGGTAGTATGGTGAGGGGTATGACGCCATCCTCGTTGAGGCCCTCCACCTTGAAGAAGGGCTCCAGCTTGGTATCCTTGAACGCGAATATCTGCCGCTTCTTCGGCCTTTGATAGCTGTCCAGCCCCAGCGGGTCCAGCAGCACTTGAGCCCACACGCCGGTGGCCACCAAGGTCTTCTCGGCACGCATCTCCCCTTTGCTGGTCTCGGCGCCTACGACGACGGTGTCCTGCCAGACGAAGGGCTCACCGGGGAGCCCCAGCTCCTCCACGGGCCTCAGGATGAGCCTGGTGGCCTCGGTATTGTACATGACCTCGCCGCCTAGCTTGACGAACATCTCCTCGTAGGCACGCACCAAGGCGTCGGCGTCCAGGCCTCCGCATTTCTCGCCGAAGACGCCGACAGCGACGTCTTCGATGCTGAGGAGCTCTGCCTCCTCGTCGTCACCGAACTCCGGCACAAGGCATGGGACGGTTTCCTTCACCTCGTCCAAGGATAGGACTCTGACGCTGTCCCCCCGCTTCAGGATGGCTTCGATTGCGGGCCTTATGGCGTCGTACTGGCGCTGGCTGAAGAGCCAGAGGTAGCCCATGAACTCAAGCTTTACGTCGTGTCCCAGTTCCTCCTCCATGTGTCTGAAGGCGTCGATGCTGCAGTCGGCGAGAAGGTAGTTCGTCGAGCTAGTGAATATGTTGCGGAACCCTCCCTCGCTCTTGGCGCTGTTACCCTGGCCGGGGCCACCATACTTGTCGATGACAACAATCCTTTTGGATGGGTCCCTCTTCTTCATGTAGTAGGCCGAACTCATGCCGAGAACGCCCGCCCCGATGACTAGAATATCGCACTCCATGGGTCGATATGTGATGGACCCACTCTTTTAACATTAATCGTCGAAGGTTTCTCCCGATACCCATATTATTTCGGTGGATGCACGTTCCACCATGCCGGACAGCAGCTGGTGGGACATACTGCCTAGGCGGGTGTACTCGTCGCTGGAGAGGGTGGAGACTAGCCAGCCCTGGTACGACGTCTACAGGCTCCACGACTGGCTCTACGCCATCTACGAGGGAGGCCAGTACGACGAGGCCCTCATGTACCTTGTGATAGGCGGCGAGAGGGCCGTGGTCGTGGACGGAGGCACTGGTATAGGGCGCCTAGACCTGCTCGTCGAGGAGCTCACAGACAAGCCCTACTCCCTGTTGCTGACCCACACCCACAACGACCACATCGGCGGCTGCAAAGACTTCAGCGAGATCGCCGTATACGACGACGCCATGAGCCGGGAGAGCGCAGCCAAGGGCCTCGGCAGGGACAAGATGGGGGAAATCATCGAGGGAGACAACGTCATCAGGGAGTATCCGCCGGGCTTCGACCCGTACAACTACTACGCTCCTCCCTACAGCGTGACGCGGTGGCTCAGAGACGGGGACAGGATTGAGCTCGGCGGACGCACACTGGAGGTGATATACACACCAGGGCACAGTAGCGACCACATCTGCCTCCTAGACAGGGACTCGCGGTACCTATGGACGGGGGACCTCTTCTACACCGGAGGCGTGACCACGTATCTCCCTGGCGGCGACCACGACGCCTTCATCGAGAGCTGCAGGCGCCTCATTGACCTGATGCCCCATTACGACTTTCTGTTGCCGGCCCACAACGAGCCGCTCGTCAAGAAGGAGGTGATGGTCGAGTTGCTGAAGGCAGCCGAGGACATCAAGGTTGGCAGGGCCAAGGAGTTCAGAGAGGGTAGGTCGGTGGCGGTGAACTACGACACACTGGTGAGGCGTTACCAGTTCAGCAGGTTCTCCCTCGTCACGAGGGCCAACCTCTAGAAACGCGGCTTCACCAACAGCCTTTCCACGGCTTCCTCGCTGTAGCTGAGCAGCGCCCCTAGGCTCCGGGCGATCTCCTCCTCCTTCGTCCGGGTCAGCTCCCCTGACTCTTCCAGCCTTCTCTTCCGCTCCTTGAGGCGTAGGTACTCGTCCAACGTCTCCCTCGAGTCGGCCAAGTGGATCACTATCCTGCCTCTGGTGTACTCTGGGTTGAAGAGCAGCGTCTCCAGGAAGCCCCTGTCTGTGTGCAGCGTGACGCCGTACTCGTCGGCGATGAGCCTCGTGTCGTCTATGACGTCCATGTACTCGTCCTCGGTGAGGGGTGGGCTCAGCCCGAGGCGCTTCACTCCGCTGCCAACGACCTCCGCGAAGGCGTAGATCATGCCGAGGTTGTAGCTGCGTCTGTCGAGTTGACATGAATCGAACCTGGCCATGAAGGAGAGAGGGTGTTATACGATATTATTTTTTCAGATGTCCAACGCTACTAGGCAGGATCGGAAGAGTCTAGAAGGTTAGGGAGTGGTTGCTCACGATTAGTCTCCTGGCCTGATCTCGTTTCGCAGGAACAGCATGTAGGATGCGGCGAAGCAGACCACGAGGCCGACGGTGAGCACCGTGATATTCGCCCAGGTAGCCGCCGTCGAAGGATAGGCTCGTATTTACCTGCGGTATCTGGAGCATCGAGCGTATCTTGCCTATCTGTGGCTCGAGTCTATATATCCCGGACTCTTTCCCGTCGCTGTACCATAGGCTACCGTTTTCCCACGCCAAACCGCATAGGTGGCTGCTCAGGGCTGGGATCGAGTGAACGGTAGTCAACTGCTCCATGGCATAGTCACGATTGATGCGCAATAAAAAAATGATACCCCTGACACAAGCCGCCTGAAACATTTCGTTAGAGGGGAGGGGGGGGTCAACGAGATGCATCGAATCCACGCCCCTTCCATCGAAAGAAGCCCCAGAAACACCCCTTTTTTAGTAAATCATATAAAAAAGTGTAATCCCCGAACACAAAATGCTGATTCCGTGTAACTAGGAATTTCATGTTTTAGATTCAGGCTACCTGAACAACTGTTTCTCTAGGCCTGCTTTCTCATTTTTTAGTTCCTGGATGCGTGAAGAGAATTTCAGAAGCTTAAGTTCATAGGATTCTGCGACCTCCTTCGCTTCTTGGCTACGCCTCCTCACCGTTATTATCTTGTCCATGTCTTCTGGTGACCCCACGTCGATGTTTCTGCTACCAACTGTCAGATGGTCCATGATCTTCATGTTCCTAAGAATCTGCCTGTACTCCTTGTCCGCGTTGATGTTCTTGATCTCTTTCTCGATCTGTATAATCCTGTTTAGGTTTGATCGACGTGAAGAATTCATGATATATTATAGCTTGTTGTACCATATATACCTCTCTAAAATGAGCGCGTATCACGGGTAAATCCAAGTTTTTCGCGGTGAATAGCCGTCAATTTTAAAGTGATTGTAGGCTTACTAAATCGGTTTTATCCATAAAATTCACTTTTTAGGTGGGTTAAACCCCTTAACCAAGGAAGAAAAAGGTTTATTCATTGAGGAGAATGCCGAAGTCCTCCACACCTTAAAAACGTTTATTGTAAGTAACCAATTATGAGGGAAAAGTCAACTCGTCGCTAAACACGCTTATCGTAAGTAACCTGCTCTCTTTGATCATGCTCATCGAGGCTTTTCTTGAAATCATCAAGCTTGTAGGTGAAACCATTAAGACTGCTCAACTCTATTGGTGTTTTAGCTCTCTTCTCGAAGAATTCCTTGTGGATCAGGGACTCCCTTGCGAAACACTCCCAGATGTACCCGATCTCGGTGTCCTTGTACTCCTCACTCAACGCCATGTAGTACTCGTGGATGCGCTGCTCCTGCTTGGCTGCGAAGATCAGTATCTCCTGTATCCTGGATTTCTCGCTGATGTTCTGCTCGATTAGGTTGTCCGATATCCTGTAGTCCATGAACTCAAGAGGCATCTGATTCACGTTAGGTTTAAGTTGAAGGGTCTGAGATATCCCTTAGATTTTGTTGACTGAAGCGAAGACTGAACACCCACGCGTAATCCTATACACGGGAAAGGGAGGCACAGGCAAGTCTGTCATTTCCTGCATGACGGGTATGAAGGCAGCTGAGCTAGGCTATAAAACTCTGTTAATCTCATCAGACCCGGCGCACACACTCGGAGACGCCCTCGGGCTCCGGGTTGGAGATGAACCAACGCCCGTACTCGATAATCTCTGGGCGCAGCAGATCGATCCGGTGAAAGAAACGATAAGGAACTACGGTGTCGTCCAGGATTTCATAGCCGAGGTGTTTCAATCCCAGGGCATGGACGAGACTCTCGCCTATGAGCTGGCTTCTCTTCCGGTCATGACTTCTGTGTTCGCTCTCCTGAAGATCGAGGAGGTGTACAAGACCAACGAGTACGATGTCCTGGTTTTGGACACCGTCCCGTCGGGCGAGTCCCTAAAATTCATTTTCTTCCCGAAGGTCTTCGGTAGCATCAGTAAGAAGTTGTTAAAACTTGCTGGCAGCCTAAGCTGGGCGGCTAGCATAGTCTCGCCTATCGTGGGGATGCCCGCCCCGAGTAAAGAGGTGGTGGAAACTGAGACTAGGCTCATACTCAGGCTGGAGAAACTGGGGGACATTCTGTCAGATAGCGGCGTAACCAGCCTTCGTCTAGTATCGAACCCTGACTCCTTCTCGATAAACAACATGAGAAGGACGTTCATCACGTCCAATCTTTACGGTATCAACGTCGATCTAGCGATAATGAACAAGGTGTTGCCAGAGATAATAACGGACCCGTTCTTCAACAAATGGATGACTACGCAGACGGAGGTAATGGAGTACGCGGAGGCAAGCTTCTACCCGTTACCTATCCTGAAGCTGAAGCTGTTTGAGTCCGAGCTAAAAGGGTTGAGCATGCTCAAGGAAGGAGGTCAGGCTCTTTTCGGTGATGAAGACCCAACGAAGATATACTTCGTAGGAGCACCGATAGAGACCATACATCAAGAAAAAGAGTTATTGCTGAAGGTAAAGGCGCCTTTCGTCGATAAAGATTCGTGTGAGGTAGAGAGAATCGGCGACGAGGCAATCGTGAAGATATGCTCGGATATCGGGGACTCGGTGAACGTCATACCTTTGCCCGCCATAACCCATCAGATGAGGTTATCTAAAGCGAAAATCTTAGATAAAGAGCTGTTAATCTACTTTACTGAGGAAAATGAGTAAAAAAGAGGTAGATCACATGGCCGACCTTTTAAACAACTTGGCGCAAGCACAGAAAAACATGGAAAAGGTGTTCGTTGAGGTGTTACCGGATAGCTATCTGAAGCCTGTAAGCCATCTAAACAACGCCCAGGTGGAAGTACTCAAGGCGATCAACTCGTTGATAGAAAACAGGATCGAGGGACTTGAGTACATAAGCAAGGAGATAGAGAAGAAATCGAAGAAGAAAGTCGTCCGAAAGGAAAAAGTCGAAGTAGAGTAAACCAAAAAACACATTATTTAATAGTCAAGGTGGCAACAGCCTCATTTCCTCTGGTTTCCTTAGCCGGTTCAGTATCTGCGCCCAAAACATGTCCACTCTACCCTTGATGATGTTTCCCGGAGACAAGCTGTCATCGAGGGCCTCATCGGATGCGTAGCGTGCCTCTTGTTTCCTCGCGTTCTCCTCGATCATGGACACCAGCCTTCTCGTCCTGTGATTGTAGCGCACCAGAGCAGGTTCTCCGCCTTCAAGCGCTTCTATAACGGATAGGGCGGCCAGACGGCCGCTGAGGGCCGCGGCGTCCATCCCGACACCTCTATATAGGTCGAGAAGCCCGGCGGCGTCGCCCACAAGCAGAACCTGGTCCCTACCCAGGGAGATACCGCCTTTGCAGTGGGTCGAGTACCCCTCTCTTCCCGCTTCTGTTCCATTTAGATCGAACCTCGTTTTGACGGTCTCAAGGAAGGTCTCTGCGTATTGGCTAAGCCTCTCCGTGCTGCTCGTCCCTATCACGAGTAGGTCGTCTTTGTAGTAAAGCCAGCTATACATGAGATCGGAGAGCCCCCTCCTGTAGTAGAGGTAGAGGGTGTCCGGTCTTACCGACGACGAGCCCTCGTAGTAGAGGTTCAGGGAGGCCCCCGTCACCTTGTCGCTGAAGTTGCTGGGTAGAAGCCACCTACGCGTGAACGAGCTAGGGGACAAGCCGTCGGCGCCGACTACGTACCCTGCTTCAATGGTTTCAGAGTCCATGGCGACCGTGACTGAGCCGTTTCTGAAGTCGAGCCCTGAGACTTCCGCACCCCAACGCGCGTTGGTGCCCGCGTCGACGGCCAGCCCGTTGAGCCAGTGATCAAAATCCCTTCTCCAGTAATTTAGTAAAGGCATATTGCCTTCGATGTGCCTGCCGGACGGGGTTGTCAGACGTACCCTTTTCAGGGTGTTGCCGCAGAGAACGTCTCTCGGTATCTTCTCTCCGATGAGCTTCTCCATGTACCGAAGCTGGACCCCGCTGCAAGCCTTATCTCTGGGAGGGGTGGCCTTGTCTACCAGCAGGACGTTGCACCCTTTCTCGGCGAGGATTTTCGCGGAGACCGAGCCGCTTATCCCGGCGCCTATAACAACAGCATCGTACTTCAAGACGGATGGGATGATATCTCTGGTGACTGGATAAAACTATAACCCATCGTTACGTATTTTTCATCAATGTCCGTCCTGGTTGTGGGCGCAGGCGTCGGGGGTCTGAGCGTCGCCGCCCTCTTGGCTGACTCAGGGAAAGAGGTATCCGTGGTCGAGAAGAACTCCGCGCCGGGTGGACGTGCGAGGTTCTACAGAGAGAGCGGATACGTCTTCGACATGGGTCCGAGCTGGTTCCTCATGCCAGACATCTACGAGAAGTACTTCAACGAACTGGGTCTGAGGATAGAAGACTGCTACGATCTGGTCAGAATCAACCCCAGCTACCGTGTATTCCTCGAAGACGGAGAAACCATGGACGTCTCCTCGGACGTCGAAGACAACATCGAGCTCTTCGACGGGTTCGAGGAGGGGGGCGGAGAAAAACTAAGGAGGTACTTGGAGAAGGCGGCTCGGGACTACCGGATAGCAGTGGACGAGCTACTGATGAGGGACTACGATCAGCTGGTGAACCTCCTCGACGGCAGGCTCATCAGAGAAGGGCTCAGGCTCCCCATGTTTGGGAACATAGACGACTACATATCCGGCATCTTCTCGAGCGTCGAGGCTAAGAGGATACTTGAGTACAGCATCGGGTTCATCGGTGGCAGCCCCAGGAACACTCCGACGCTCTACTACATCATGAACCACGTAGACCTGAACCTGGGCGTATGGTACCCCATGGGCGGGATAGGGAAGGTGGTGGAGAAGCTCCACGAGCTGTGCCTGGAACGAGGAGTCAGCTTCTATTTCGACGAAGAGGTAACCAGGGTCCTATCAGAGAAGGGGAGGGTGACGGGGGTCGAGACCACGAAGGGAGTGCACCGAGCCAACACCGTAGTCGTCAACGCCGATTACCCGTACGCCGAGACGAATCTCCTCGACGTGAAAGATAGATCCTACGACGAGAATTACTGGGGCTCCAAGCTCTACGCCCCCTCGGCGGTAGTGATCTACATAGGGTTGTCGAGGAAGCTGGATAGCCTTGAGCATCACAACCTGTACCTCGCGGGGGACTGGAGCCTGAGCTTCGACAGGCTCTACGACGTCAGTGACCCGGAGGGGCCGGCTAACACCTCGTACTACGTCAACGTCACTAGCAGGACGGATCCGTCGGTGGCGCCGGAGAACGGTGAGACTGTCTTCATACTGATACCGGTGTCAGACGCGTTCAGGGATACGGCTGAGGCGCGTAATAGGCTCTACCGGAGGATCGTGAAACACATAGAGCAGGTGACGGGCGAGGAGATCATCGGCCATGAGGTCGTTAAGAGGGTTTTCGGCCCGAAGGACTTCGTCAAGGACTATAACGCGTATCGGGGGACGAGCCTCGGGCTCGTGCACACCCTGACCCAGAGCGCTGTCTTCAGGCCGAGCCACAGGAGCAGGAAGCTTAGGGGCCTCTATTACACCGGGCACTACACGCACCCCGGCATTGGGCTACCGTTGGTGTTGATATCCAGCCAGATCCTGGCGAGACACCTGCTGAAGAAGCGATGAAATGGAAGGTTGTCATCTTACCGGGCGTGCCGTTTCCATGTGCAAGCAACGAATAGGTGCATCGTTTATAGTAAACCATTAAGAAACGCGGTTTCACGTGGCTAAGTATGGAGGAATTGGCTACCCTCGGCGGAGGCTGTTTCTGGTGCACCGAAGCCGTCTTCCTAGAGATCGAGGGGGTCCTCAAGGTCGTCCCCGGGTACTCGGGAGGCCACGTGAAGAACCCTTCGTATCAGCAGGTGGTTAAGGGAGCCATGGGCCACGCCGAGGTGGTTCAGGTCACCTTCGACCCCGATGTGATCACGTACAGGGAGATCTTGGAGGTGTTCTTCCATTTTCTTTTATGAAAGAACCATAAATTACTCGAAATCGTTTGCTTCCGAAGTATTCAAGAACTATTTTGTTATAAAAAACCACCAGAAAAACAAGATAGTTAATATTACATTATTTCGCACGTATTTTTAATAAACTGTGTAGAACTACCCTTCGAGTATAACCTTTTTGCTCTAAGGATATGCTCGTTAAAATAAACCCATATGATACGTTAGTATCCTATCCTGAAAACATATATTCTTGAATATCCTGTTCTGAAAACAGGGTTACCAGCGTCATCTGCCTTGACTTGAATTTCCTGTTAACGACAGCCAGCTTATGCCCCTAACTGCCAAATCAACCCGTTGTTGTGTGTGTGGGGGATAAAATCATCGATTTTGAGAAGTGGTTGTAATACCTTGGGTTTGGCTTGTTATCAATTCCCAGCCTATATGTTATAAGTAATAGTTTTACTCTGTGCATATATACTTGTAACCTGCCATAGAATAAGGCTAGGGCTGCCTATCCTTGGCGTATACAGCACTGTGGAGAAGCGCCCCTAGGCTCATCCCCACCAGGTTCCTGATGGGGTGCGCCACCACCGTATAGTTGTCGTGGAGATAGTTGTCGTAGTCCTGGAGCTTCCCGTATACCTCGTCCCTCAGCCATGATAACGCCTCGCCGCCTCCGGACTCTAGCTCAGCGTCGAAAGTGCGAATCATCCCGCCCAGATAGAACATCCTGTAGAGGTCGTCCCTGCCCTCGACGCCTACCTTCTCCGCCACCGTCGCCCTCTTGGAGTATACCTTCTCATCGAAGGTGAAAGGTGGGTTGCTCACGTTGGTGTACCTCTTGATTATCGGCTTCATCCACTCGTCCATCATCGCCTTGAAAGGGCTTGTCATATTCAAATACGGCTGAGCCCTGTTCCAGATGTCCAGCATCCAGCCGTTCACCTCGTCCCGCCGCTCCTTTGCGTAGAGTAGACTCTCGCCTAGGGTTGACTCACTGGGCTCGTCGTTCCACATCCGGGGGTCGTGCCAGATGCAGCACTCGGGGATCATGATAAACACGTAGGGGTTTAGCGTCTGGGCGTATTCGTAGAGGTCGCACCCCGGGATGGGCTCGATGTTTGTGTTGCCTCGTGCCCACTGTCTAAGCCACCCCTTTGCCGGGGTGAGGTACGCCGCCTGCTGGATGCCGGGCGCCAGTGTCGTCCCCAGTCGTTTCCGGGTGAAAACGTCGAACCGCTTCGCGGTATCCCACAGAGGCGCGTATAACTCGGGGCACGGGTGAGGCACCTCGTAGGTGATGCCTCCCCACTTCATCATGTGGAGGGCGCTCACGAAGCTCATGGGCACCCGGTCCATTACACTCATCAACGCCCTGGTCTCAGGCACCGAATTGTTCAGGTCCAAAGGTCCGAACCGGAACGGGAAACAGCTGTCAGGCGTCTTGACGTTGGGCGTCCTGTAGTAGTTGAGGGTGAAGTTCATAGGGGTGTGTGGCCCCAATTGGAAGCCCTCGTTGAGCCTCGCCCCGTCAGGGTCGCTGCACTTAACAAGGTACCATGTGTAGTCGAGGGTCTCCCGGAGTTCTTCGTTTTGGAGTAGCGCCTCCGCCATGTAGTCCAGTAGGTTGCCGCCGAAGGGCTCCTCGCAGTTCGGGAACCCGTGGATGAGGGCGTTGTGCGTGCCCTTCCCGATCTTCAGGCAGTCGATGATCTCGCCGTCGGCGCTCTTCCCCAGGTCGATGAGCTCCACCTCTCCGGGGTACTCGTTCACGAGGTCGGCGTTACGCTGGTGAAGCTCGTCGACCGTCATGTACCGCTTATAGTTGGGCACCGAATCAAGTATGCTAGAGAAATCAGGCATAAGATCACGGGGGCACAGTGGCTAATAACGTTGTTCAATACCTGCCGCTTGGGCGCCGCGATCACCGGAGAGACCTAAAACGATACAAAAAGCTTGAAAAGAATATGGTTTTAAAAAATGTTATGTTGTCCGGGCAGATTACTCGTCGTCCCAGTCCTCGTCTTCTTCCTCGTCCTCGTCGAATTCCTCGTCGTCGAGACAGTAGATGCAGAGCTTCTCGTCGGGCTCTCCGCAGTCGACGCAGAACTTCTCTCCACACATCTTACACTTGGTGACGTGGTCGACTTCCTCGCCACAGATCGCACATATTGGCATCTTTACATCACTCCGTTGAGCCTTAATAGGCATATTGCAGAGAAATTAGGATACAATTAACGGCTTCTTAAAATTAAACACGTAATATATTGTAGTAGTCACCGATACTTTTAATGCATATTTGCAATTTGTTTATAAGGTATATTATTACTAAATCCTATATAAGGAATTACGCATATATATTAAAAAATATTTTAATAGACATAACGATTTGATTTATTCTTAAATTACTTTGTTTAAATAATTTATTTCAGTGACCTAATGAGGTTGGGCGTGCTCATGTCGATCCCCTCATCCGTGAACGCAGTGTACGCCGCGTCTCGGACCATGGAGTCGAGCTCCAAGGTGCGTCTCGTGTCCGAGATGAAGTAGAACAAAGTGTACTCCATCGCGAAGTTGCCGAGGTCTGTTACCCAGACGAAGGGCGGAGGTCTCTCAGCGAGCCCCTCCACCGAGGCCGCGGCGCCGAGGAGTATCTCCTTGACGAGCTTCGGGTCTATACTGTAGTCCATGGTCACGACGCAGCGGCGCCTTACATAGTCGTAGACGCTCTGGTTCTCGATGACAGTGTCCAGAAGCATCTGGTTAGGCACAGAGATCACGAGGTTGTCCAGAGTCCTCATCCTGGTGTAAATGAGGTCTATGCCCTCCACCTCGACGAACCTGTCCTGGAAGACGAGGCGATCTCTGATCTTGAAGGGGCGGCTCACCATGATGATGATTCCTGCTATGGCGTTGCCTATGGTGTTCATGGACGCGAACCCGATGATGGTGCCGCCAGCTAGCACCCAGAGCCCCACGAAGAAGTCCACCCTGATACCCAGGAGGTTGAAGACCACTACGAACCCGATGATGTAGGCTGTCCACTTGATCAGTCTCTTTAGCAGGAAGGCTGAGTTGACGTCGAGCAGCTCCCTCTTCCTAAGCTGGGTGACCTCGTGGACCAGCACACGGTACACGATGATGAGCAGCACCAGCGACACAATCGACGTTATTATGGAGGCTACGTTCTCGTCTATCCATGCGTAGACAGACGTGAAGTAGGCTAGAGCATCAGCGACCATCAATACAAGAAGGAGTTCACCAGATTTATCGTTATCCAGAAAGACGGCTGATCACAATCTGATCACTTTTTCCCAGATCACCTATATCGGGTGATCACCCCCATTATACTCGTGAAACAACATGAGTGAACGTCGAAGAAGACACAACGACTTCGTCGAGAGCCCCGAGGACATCGCCGTGATGCTGGACATGGTGAGCGAGAAGGTGCCCAAGATGATCAGGGGCATCATCGACTCGTTCTTCAGCCCAGATGCGGCGCAGAACATGGCGAAGAGCATCGCCGAGTTCAGGAAGACCCTCATAGATAGCGGCATCCCTGAGGATGAGGCCATGGCCATGACCCGCGAGTACATGGCAACCGTCACCAACTGGAAAGGATTGATGAAGGACGCCCGGATCGGGGCCCACTACCACGAACCCGAGTAGACGGGGGACAGGAATGAGCCTGCGAGCCGCGTGGAAAGCCTTCGGGCTGATGCTAAGGGTTCCAGGCTACGCCTATCAGTGGAGCAGAGGCTACAAGAGGGCGCGGAGCGAGTTCAGGCGGCAGCTGGTCGCCGACGGGATCCCGCCCGATGAAGCCAGAGAACTGGCGGACCTCTACCCCTTCAAGATGAGTGACATCATCGAGGCTGCCCGGGAAGTCAACTAACCCCATTTTTTCCGTTAAGTTTTTACGTATTCATTCAGCGAAATCTCTGATATGCCGAAGGGACCGAGACCCGAGTGTATAGGGATGTATGGCTTCGAGCCCGAGTGCGAGGAATGCGACTGGGCCGACGAATGCAGGAAGATGGATGAGAGCATAGAGTCAGCCGTAACTAGGAAGGGCACCCACGTGCGCCTCACGGGCAAGTACAAGGAGAAGAAGTACAAGCCCAAGACGAGTAGGTAGCCACGTTCACTGGAGTCCCCGCTCAACTAATATTCATAAATTGATAAATCAAGGCAAACAGATAATGTCTTCAACTTGGGAGAGGTGAACGTACATTGAAGTTCATAGGAGAGTTCGTCGATGAGCTGGACCGTAAGAAGGACCAGTTGAGCAGGCTCTTCGGGCTCGACGAGAAGGTTCGAGAGGAAGTTGAGCTCCTCGGAGCGGAGCTTGAGCGTAGATGGCGTCCTCTCCCTGAGCCTAGGGTCGTTTACGAGTCGGAGTTCAGCGTGGACAGCAGCAGCGCCTACAGGAGCCTGTCCAATGGACTTGACTTCCTCATAGTGCGGGCCTTGATGCTGGGCACGGGAGGCTACAGGAGGCCCTTGCTCAGGTTCGAGGCGGTTAAGGGGATAAGCGAGTACAGCGTCGCCAGCGACTTCGAGAGGGTGATGCGGGAGCTATTGGAGGTGAAGATAGCGCTTGATAACATAGGGGACGTGCCTGACGGCAGCGTGGTTCTCATAGACGGCAACCTCTACGGCCGGTACACTCACGCGTTGAGGGAGATCGGATTAGCAGGCTGGCATCATCTCCCCCTGGAGCTTCTCCACGCCATGTGGACGCTCTACGAGGAGTGCGCCAAACGGGGCATCATGCTGGTGGGCGTAAGCAAGTTCAGCAAGACCAGGGCTTTGACGAGTGCGTTACTCCCCGGCAGAAGCCGCGACACAGGGTTTCTCGACGTCGAGCTGCTTTACAAGAAGAAGACGGGTGAGACAGGGTGCACGGAGCCGCTTCTCCTAGGCGAATACGGAGTCGATCCCCGTGTGAAGAACATGTACGGTTCGCCAGATAGGATCAGGGAGAGGCTCTTCGGGGGGGTGCCGGAGCGGCTACACGGGTTCGCGGAAGAGGTGCTGGAAAAGGTTCCCTCGTTCCCAGCCGTCATGATGTTCCACATAATCCCCCGTGAGAACGCCCAGCCTATGAGGGTGGACGTCCCGGCCAGCCTCATCGGCCTCGACAAGAAGATAAGCGACGTAAACCCCTTCGAGTTCGTGGACTGGAGGCATGCCGACGGCGTCGCGCGACAGATGACCGCGGCGTTCGGCGGAAGGGACGTATACAACGCCCTCCTATACATAGTGGACAAGGAGGTCAGGCTGAGCGCCAAGGCGGTGGACACTGTCTACAGGTCGGTGCTCGGCAGGGAGCTGGGGGTCCCGATAGAGTACGACAGGAGCACAAGGAGGTTCACGTATTGATCAATGGTAAGGCAGGTTACATAGTAGGGGAGACAGACACGGGCGGCTTCGCGTTCGTCAGCGACCTCGACCGCTACCCGCCAAAGCACGAGTACCTCGTCATCGAGGGGGTGAAGGAGCGGGAGGGCATAGGGTTCAAGCACGTGGACGTGCTAGCCCATGTCAACAGGATCAGCAACAGGTCGGACGTCCTCGGCGACGCTCTGAGCCTTGAGGAGCTGGAGAGCATCATAAGCCGGTACACGGCCACCACCAAGGTGTTCGGCACAGCCAAGGTGCTTGGCTACATGGACAGCCGCGGCGAGGTGGTGATGCCTAGGAGCGCCGCCATACCCGGCACGGAGGTCAAGATCGCCCCCTCGGATATGCTTGAACGGTTCTTCACCAAGGACATCCGCCGGGGGGTTCCTATCGGGCACCTCATAACCCGGGACGAGGTCAGGGTGGCCCTGGACCCCAACGGGTTCAGGAAGCACGTCGCCGTCATCGCCCAGACAGGCGCCGGCAAGTCGTACCTCGTCGGCCTGATACTGGAGAAACTGGTGCCCCTCGGCGCCACCGTCATCGTCCTGGACCCCAACAGCGACTACGTGATGATGAGGAAGACAAGGGACGGCGGGGCCACGGCCATAGCCGGCGACATGG
>WOR8_10001041_pt1 | contig 28287 bp, 21 predicted proteins | sample DeeMarSeWOR38_10_FD_19890 | JGI IMG/M metagenome (IMG submission 19890) | reverse complement strand
AACTGATATTCAAGCCCTATGATGCCGTTGACCTGCAGCACATCCTTCGTATCCGGGTGGAAAAGGCCCTCCACCCGGGCGCTGTTGAACCTGGTGTCATCGAAAAGATAGCGGCGATGGCCAGCCGTGACCATGGAGATGCTCGCAGGGCGGTTGCGCTACTGGCAAAGAGTGCCTACCTGGCCGAGAAGGCAGGGACCAAAATGACCTTCCTATTAGTTGATCAGGCTGCCGCCGAACTGGACCAGGATCGCTATCTCACGCTGTTGCGTTCGGCACCCGCACAGCTGCAGGCAGCAATGGCTGCCGTCATCGAGGCAATGCAGAGAGCCAAGGCCGAATCGATCGGTACAGGAGAAAGCTATGATGCCTACAAGCTGTTCTGTAAGAGAGCTGGCCTACGACCACTGACCGGTCGTGCCTTCGGGGATCTTATATCCGAACTGGATATCTATTCTTTGCTGCGAAGCCGGGTGCTTTCCAGGGGCAGGTATGGCCGCACTCGTGAAATCACACTCGATTTGCCACAAGAACTGATAGACAGGTTGTATGGGCAGATTCTATTGAATTTTGATATGCGAGGCTAAGGCAGAGGGGCGCGGCAGCAGAGACTGCCAAGAATGGATTGCTGGGAAGCTTGAAGATCGCCACCTTTGGCCCAGATTTCGGCCGATGCACCATCGGCAAAAAGGCGACCGTATTCGGTTAGCCATATGAAATTCGACGGCTCCATCGCCTGGGTCAATTTGCATAATCCCACCAAGCGACCGTAAGTACTCGTCAGGAACAGCAGACGAAATCCACAGAAGTTGGCTTTGAATACTTCTTTATAACGCTTGTAACCACCACTGTGACAATACCACTGGTAATTCACAATCTTCTGGCGGATGTCGATCATATCGCGTTTGGGGCTGGCTACTATTTCGGTCCCGCGGTCTACCTCCAGAAAGAACAGGCATGTCTTGCCTGCTACCGAATCGGTTATTGCGAGTACGGCATCAGGCGTAAACTTGATTCCCTTAATGCCGGAGCCTGGTACCGGGGAACAGTCGGTGATCACGATCCGACCGTCTTGACCTTTGGGTAAGTACAGGGAGTTGTGGGCAAAAACTTTAATACTCACCCTGGGTAGCGCCCTCTCAATCTCCATTAAGTAAATTCTGAACCAGTTCACCAGAAGTTGGTGGTCCTTGGCAAAAAGACTGTCACCAAGAATCCTTTCATACGGAATATCTTGGCCGAGTAGACCTCTTTCTTTGAGTACGTCTATCCCACACTCTGCCAAACCCAGTGAATTCTCAGGCCGGCCACGGCCACGTCCAAACTCGGAGCCGACTACTTCCACCAAGCCTCGTTCCTCAAGATCGTGCAGGCGCCTCCTGGTAACCTGCCGGCTTTTGTGAAAGATCGCGGCAACTTGGCTCACAGTCAAGACACGATATTCTGCAAAGCACTCGAGGATGTTGCAGTCGGCTGTTTTTAGCCTGAATGACATTAGCGGGCTCTCCAATCAATTGTTCATATTCTTCTGCACCCAGTTCCTCCATGAGTGGTAGCGGACAAAGAATAGGCGAAGTTTCAGATCATTTGGAATACCCATATGTTTCGGTCAAGGTATATCTGAGATTTCCTCTGGTCGATCCAGGATGATCCCACACACTGAAATTAGCACGAGACTATTCCCGCTCCCACTAATGGAGCAAAAGGTAATGATGAAACAGTTAGCCGAAGAACAATTAGGCACAGCAATGCACGACAACAAGGAACCAAGTTCTGAGCTGATGACCGAAGCTGAGGTTATTCATTTCCTGAGAATACCTGAGATAACCAATTCGAAAAACTATCACAACGTTATTGAACACCTTAAGAGAAATCGCGGGCTGCCAAGAATACATATATGTCGGAAGGCGTTATATCCCAGGAGGGCAGTTTTGGCCTGGGTGGAAAAAGAGACAGATTCTGGAAAATAAGGGCTTGCGCTTTCGTTCTTGTTTTCGTAAAATTGCGGCTGGATCGTGTGAGCTATCCAGCATCAGAAAGGAGCGAATATGAAAACGCTGGTGAAGCTCAACAAACGGTCATTGTGTGGTGGCCGTAAATTTACTTATGTTCTACGTTATAGGGATGAAAATGGAAAACGAAAATGGGAAACACTTGGTCATGCAGACCAAAGAAAGGCCGAAAAGCAACGGGCTCAGAAGGAAAAAGAGCTTAGGATGGGCTATGTTGAGCCTGGCTCCATGAGGCTCACGGACTTCACAAAGGATAGCCTAGCTAGGACTGGTGATCAGATCAGGGAAAGCACCCGGCAGATAACCGAAGCAGCTATGAGTGATTTTATCAGGATAATTGGGAACATTGATTTTCAGAGCGTCACGCTGGCACACGGTGAATTATATCGTCAAACATGTCTTGATCGCGGCAACAGCAAAGCAACCGTGGCTAAGAAGCTCAGACATCTGAAGAGATTGTTCCAACTAGCTGTCAATCGTAAACAGCTTGACGAAAATCCATTACAGCATATTGCAATGCCGAAAGTGCCCAAAAAGAAGATCAACATCTATAGTGATGAGCAATGTAGACAAATTCTCAAAGCCTCCCAAGATTATGTTGACAAAATGGATCGAAGTAGTACTTTAAGATGGGATTTGTTTATTACTGTAGCTCTGGCTACTGCCATGAGACGTGCAGAACTGCTTAATTGTACCTGGAGAGACGTTGATTTTGACGCAGAGACTATCGAGGTCTGTAGCAAACAGAAAACAAAGGAAACATGGCAATGGCTTGTGAAAGACGCCGACCGTCGCACCCTACCTTTAACGGAGGAAATCGTCCAGATGCTTGCCGCACACCAAGCTCAACAGCCTGAGGGATATCCCTATGTTTTTGTTCCTCCAGCAAGGTATGAGTACATACAAAGAGTACTTAGGTCAAGAAGCACTTGGAGTCTTGTAGATTCGTCAATGAAGGTAGTGAATAACTTCAGGCGACAATTCAATCGGATCCAAAGAAAAGCAGGCGTCAAGCAAGGGACATTCCATGATTTCCGAAGGACAGCCATAAGTATGTGGTTCGCCAATGGCATGAGTGAACATGATGTGATGGTCCTTGCAGGGCATGCAAGTTTCGCTACAACCCATGAGTTTTATCTGGCCGTAGCCGATGATTTAATCCATCGTGCAAAGGCTGCAACTGCTCAGGGTCTGCGTCAAAAATTGGTGCATTTTGGTGCAGATGCATTATGAGTCTAAAAAAGTGTTGACATGCTAGAAAGAAAGTTGTTATATTGCAACAACTTAGAAACTTTGGCGGCGTAGCTCAGTTGGTTAGAGCATGGGATTCATAAGCCCAGGGTCGTTGGTTCGAATCCAACCGCCGCTATTTTTACATTTTGGATTTTGATATTTGAATTTCAGACGCCCCCATCGTCTAGTGGCCTAGGATATCAGGTTCTCATCCTGGAGACAGGGGTTCGACTCCCCTTGGGGGTATTTGATTAACAGCCAAGATCACCGTTTTAAAGTGCCTTGGCTGTTTTTGTGTCTCTGGTTGTCTCTTGAAATATCCTGTTTTCGGTATAATTAGCATTAGTTTTTATAATTTTTTAATGAAAAATCATGTAAGGGTAATCCAATGCGATTTTATAGGTACACTGGGAAAGAATAAGCAAATTATATTATTCTTATTTATTCAGAAAAAATAGCCCTGCGTTGAGAGCAATAGCGAAGCTGACCCAAAGTATGTAGGGTAACAGGAGTAAGGCAGCTGGCTTCGATACCTTCCAGAAAGAGATGATCGTCAGGAGTATAAAAATCCACATCATTATGATCTCAACCAGAGCTGTGCCAATCAGATGCAATCCAAAGAAGATAGGTGTCCACAATCCGTTCAATATAAGTTGTAAACCGAATATACCCAGCGCAATCTTGACCTCTCTTCTATCAAAGCCCTCATCCCAGATTAGAAATGCCGAGATTCCCATCATCACATAAAGGATTGGCCAGACTACGCCGAACGCCCAATCAGGAGGAGTGAAAGAGGGGCGAGATAAGCCGGCGTACCAGGTTGTTACCGAATCCATGGTAGCAAAAGAGCCAAGAAAGCCTATCAAAAGACACACTGCCACCGAACATATTAGCTTGGCGATTTTAATCATATCTTTCATGCAGTTCAGTCCGTTAGGGATAATCGAAGGATTCATCTGTTATAAAATCCTCCCAAACCACCCGCCTATAATAAATATAAACCATACAACAAACGTAAGAATACTAATCAGCAGTCCCTTCCTTGCCATACTACAGTGTTTATCCATAAAGATTGCCACCAGGGCCACTAAAAGAAATACTGGTGGACCATATAAAATCATGAACCCTCCAAGGGTTCTAAATATACGGACTCACCCAAAACCCTGAACTTTCAGTACGGTACACATTAATGTGGGTATGGCGAAAATCCAGGGTAATACAGCCAATTCAAAGCTGACCTTTCCCATTGTACTTGATTTCATCTTAGTCCCCTGAACACAATCTATTTTACCCTCTCGGTGATATCCTCTATATCATGCCCCAAGCTTTTCAGTACTACCTTTACGCGAGGATACAATCTGGCAGCATTCTTGTAGTATATTTTTTCGAGAACATTGGCAGGAAGAGCCAATCCTTTGGTTTCCGTTCTTCCAAAGAAGCCACCTTTAACAACCTCATCCGTCTCCAAAAGCTGGAACGCACGATAGTAGCTTTCTGCGACTTGCCTATGTCGACCTTCCTCAGGCTGGCCACTGATATCGGTGCCGAATAAAATCCTATCGGCGTATTTTATCATGAAACTCCTGAGTTTATCTCTATCCATGCGATGAAACTGTTGGAATCGTGCTGCGAGGTCAACGTTAACATTAGGATATGCTTCCAGTACGTATATCAGATAATCCAATTGTTCATCCGAATTGAAATGATCGAGCATATGGGCGTTGACAACCTTCAATTTCGGATGTCTGTCGAGAACTCTTTCCCAAGCATTGTGTGCTTCCCAAAACTTCACTGGATCGTCGCACCAATCCGTGGGATAAGGCTGGGATATGTGAACAGATGCTCCAACCATCCCAATCTCTTCCATCTTAGTGAAAGTAGCATTATTAGCCGGTTGATCGACGAGTGGAGAGACACCAACCCATATTTTGTATCCAACAATGCCCTTTTGATGCCATTTGATGAGTTCTTCAGGAAGATATCGCAATCCATCGGATATCTTGAAGTCATTTATACAGGGTAAAAACCTCCCTTCGTACCGACCGTTCGCCGCATCAAAATAATCTTCTTCCCGTTCGTCTGATTGCCTCATGAAATTGAGGTCTATCCATATTGCAAGGTCGATATCATACTGATCTTTGAGAGCTTCGCTGACCTTAATATAATACTCCATACGCTTGACACTGCCGATATGTGAGTGCACATCTACTCTTGGAATGGCAGAAATAGCGTTCCTATCCTGGGCGAGTAAAGGTGTCGAGCAGCACAGGATACAAATTTTCGAAAAGAAAACTACTAAGCTTTGTCTAGTCATAATAAATGTTCCTTTCTTATCGTTGCCCGATAAGTATATGCGATTGGGCACATATTAGCCATGCAAAAAAGCGTTCACAATTCTCTGTGATATGTTGACAGTCTTAAGATTTCCTGTAGAATGCTCGTCACAAGCAGTCAATTTGCATACAATCTTGTTGAATCATGCTCATACTCATAAACTATAATGACGTCAACCAGAGTCAACAAACTCCGGCGACAACGTTAATATCATCACTTTCCCGCAGGATCGATCAAGAAGGATTATTCAAAAGCCATCTCATAGTATCTTTATAGTATCCGGAATGTAATTCGTGAGTTTTTGAATCTGATGTAGCACACGCGTTGTCGATTGACGAGTTTCTGTCAGATTTATAGGTTGTAATTAACAAGTGGGGGAGTCTATTTTACAATATAAAAACGTTACTCTAACTCGGGGTATTTCTGCACACTTTTGTCCAAGCAGGTGGAAAAGACAGAAACAGCATTTTCTTTATGTTCTTTATTTTTATCACTTTGCTGATTTGACTCAAGGGATTCGACTCCCATTAGGGGTATCGGATTAGCAGCCAGCAACTCGTTTTTTAGCAATTCCTGGCTGTTTGTATATTTCTTGTTTTCCGATTGTCCTCCAGGTTGGTTCAAGGCCGGCTACTCAATTACTACATCTGCCACATATTACTACGATAAGCTTTGCCGCCTATGTCACCTTTGAAAACTGGTGATTATCACAAAGTTCGAGTAATTTGTACTTGACAAACAGAATCGTAAAAGGTATAATAAACTATATTATAATTCTCACTTACCGCAAACATGTGAGGGATGAATAATCAGCATACCTCACAGCGATAATTGGGGGGTGAAATACGGAGCTAACGGAAGAAAATACAGATAATGGCGCCCCCAAGGGCCGAACTCTCTATTTATCCACTCATGTATGCCTACCAATCTCGAAGGAGGTAAGGATTAAACTAAAAACATAATCGCTACTTTTGTAAAGGGGACGTGATGATGAAAGGCGTAAATTCAAGCAGAAAGTATTTTAAAAAAGCAATATGTCTGCTGATGTGTTGTCTGATTTTAAACACGTCACTTCCAAGATTGATGGCTCTTGAGTCGGGCAACATTCTTGATTCTTCCGGTATTATCGGCTCGCCTGTATGGGGTGATCACACAATCTTAGAAACCAACCACGGTGCAATTATCAACTGGAACAGTTTCAACACAAGTTCAGGTCAGATTGTTGAGTTCCGGCAATACCTGGATGGAACTCAAAGTGACATGTCGGCCGTGCTCAACAGGGTAAGCTCCGGGAGTATCCCTACGGAATTTAATGGTGCTTTGAACGCCAACGGCCGCGTCTTTCTCGTTAATCCCGCAGGAATCATCTTCGGAGCCGGATCGACCATAAACGTCTCACAATTGGTCGCCTCCGGCCTGAACATGTCGGATGAGGCATTTGAAGCTGTTCTGGCTGATTCGGGAAATCAGATGGCTTTTCAAGGTGGTAACGGAAATGTAACAAGCCGAGCTACAATCCAGGCTGAAGACAGCGTCTATCTCATAGGTAATAAGGTTATTAACATCGGTGCGATTGTCGCTCCAAACGGATTGCTTGTTATGGCCGCCGGTGACAATGTGTATCTCGCCCAGGATGGCAGCAATGTCCTGGTTGAACTCGCAGCGGATCCTGGAAATGACGTGCCCGATATTCGAAATTCGGGTAATGTTAATGTTTCAAACGGAACAATCGTCCTTGCCGCCGGCGACAGCTTTTCAAGAGCCATCAGTAATGTGGGTATATTGTCTGCTTCAAGCGGTTCAATAACGGCCAAGGCTGCATGTGTTGAAAACAATGGCTGGATGTTTGCAAATTCGCCCAGCGGCAGTGGTGACATCACACTCTATGGGACAGAAGAAGTGTCAATTGGTCCGGATGCATTGGGTAATACTGGGCAGATTACGGCAAACGCCGGATCTGGCGGCCACGGTGGTACGATAACAATAGAATCCGAAGGTACGGTCACTCTAGCTGATAATGCATTGATTGAGGCAAAAGGTGGTACATACGTAGGGGATGGAGGGCACATAAAAATTTCCGGTGAGCATGTAGTCATTAAGAGCGACATAGATGCCTCACCAGGCAATACCAATTACGATCCAGGCACATTGGAAGTTGAAGCCTCAAACGTCACTATCGCAGCCGGCGAGAATCTCGGTCAAACAGATACTATTTATGAGGACGATATCGAAGCTCTATCTCAGGCAGGAACAAACATTATTATAAACGCCCAGGACAGCATTACCGTGCAGGATATACCTGATGATGGAATTATCAATGGCCGCTATGGGAACATTGAGCTTCACGCAACTGGTGCCGATAGCAGCGTGTCTTTCGAGGACAATACTGACACTATAAGCACGACTCTCGGCGATATTGTTATGGAAGCCGGTTCGGGCGGTATCGATATCGGCAATCTGGAAACAGCTAAAGATGTATCCGATTTCAGGCCGACACCGGGCCAGATTACTCTAACCACCACCAATGAAGGTGATATAACAACTGGGAATCTGGCTATCAAGGATGGATGGGGGCACGCTGAAATCAAAGTTAATGCTTCCGGTAATTTGACAGTCAACGGTGACGTGGCTGTCGGAAGGGACTCTGCGATAAATAATATCCCGCTTGACGCAGACGCCGAAGCCATGATATACCTGAATGCACGCGGCAATGTGCTCCTCGAAGGAGATGTTCGCGCCGATGCTGACGGAATCCATGAGGGTATAGAAGGAGGTGTGACCAAAGCGTATATCGGAATTTCTTCAGGTTCAGATGAACTCGGTTACGGAGATACAACTATAAACGGTGACCTTGTCGCCACAGCAAAATCGACAAGTGAGGGGACATCAAATGCGACCATAGAGATCGACGTATGGGGTTTCATCAACTGGGGACCGGAAGCCGCAGTGCCTATAGCCGATGGCGATGAAGGCCAGGTGCATGTAGAGAGTCGGTACTCTGACATCGATGAAAATGCCGGTAATATCGCGCAAATAATAGTCGATGCACAGAACAATGTACCACCGCCGGATGCACTGCCTGATTTTTCCGAGATTCATATGGGTAACGAAGTTACTGGAAATGTGCTCGAAAATGACATTGACCCGGAGGGTGAACCAATTACGGCGGCACTAGTCGACGGCCCCAGTCATGCCGAATCGTTTACATTTAACGAAGACGGCAGTTACAGCTATACACCGGTATCCGGCTATGTCGGAACTGACAGTTTCACATACACCGCTACCGCCGGTGAAGGCACTACTGCTCCTGTTTTAGTCACAATCACAATAACCAACTCTGCTCCTGTTTCTGCGGGCGATGCGAAAGCTACTCATATGGGTGTAAATCTTAATAGCACCATACAGGACTTCGTCTCGGACCCGGATGGCGATCCACTAACTACGACCATAGTAACCGAAACCAAAAACGGCACATTGACGCTCGATGAGAACGGCAATTACACTTACAAACCCGATGAGGGTTTTGTAGGCTCCGACAGCTTCACGTTTACAGCCTACGACGGCGAACTCGACGCAGAACCAGTTCAGTTGACGGCGACAATCCTCGTGACTAATACTCAGCCCGAACTTAACAATGACACGGTAGAAACTACTCGAGGCACCGCGATTGTGATCGATGTCCTGACTAATGATTCCGACCCGGACGATGATCTGTTAACAGTGGGCTCGTTTACATACGAAGGCCTCGGAACCTTAGTATTGAACGAAGACAACACTTTCACCTATACGCCGGCGAAAGGTTTTTTCGGAGAGGAAAGTTTCACATACACCGTCAGCGATGGACAGCTCGAAGCTGAATCTGTCGAGACAACAGTGACAATTGAGGTTAAACTCGGGTATCTGCCACCTGCGCCTCTCAACATGCCGACAGGACAGGGTCTGGAAAAAACTAATTTAGAAACTTCCGGTTGCCCGGCACTAACGAAATGGGTGGCGGAAGAACTTGGCACCGACAAACAAACGATGGAGATTTTTACCGTACACAGTCTGGCTTCTCCGGTAAATATTCAGTCTTGTGAAGCTTACTCAAACCTTAAAAAAGCAGCTGATATCCTAAGGAACCAGACTCATTTAGTCGCCCTGATTCAGGTAATAAACGATTATGCCTTCGGCAATGCGCCACTCAGTGACGAACAAATATCATCCATTGCTGAAGCTTTGGCACGAAACTCCAAAACCAGTAACCAGTATGGCATAGCTGACAAATATCTCGCCGCCCTTTCGGATTACGTTAGCATCTTAAGCACGGAATTGGCATTCTCACCGGAACAATCCGTGCAGTTTGCATACGAAAAATATGTCGATCGAGTGGCTGATAGCGGGAACGTTGCTTTAGCCGACTTCCTTGCAGAAAGATTAAACTCACTGTCTATGTTCCTGTCGATGTCGCGACTGGAATCTGTGAGTCCTTATCAAGACTGGTAATATTGATTAACCTATAATGATACCCAACCCCCCATAGGGATATTTGATAAACAGCCAGGAACACGATTTCCCACGTGCCCTGGCTGTTTATATGCCTATTATTTAATCAAGAAACCACCTGTTTAACACATTGTCAAAATCCTTAAACAAGATAAAATCCTCAAAATCCGGCAAAAAATTCACTGTCAGTCATTCGCTGCCTCATCAACATTCAAAGTGATCAAAACATGAATTAACATCACTTAGTACCACTTATACAGCGTATTGAAGCTACAGGATTATTATTGAAATTGAGATGAAACTACAGTACTTTGAAACTTAAAGATTGCTGAAGTATTTCCATCAGGAGAAACAAAATGAAAAATTCTCTAGAATCAATGGTAATCGCCTTGTTAGTATTCATTGCCGGTACCGCCGGAGCAGCAGAATTCGAACATGTTGTGATTGATAAAAATATTGGCGGCAGAACAGCAAACGGTGACATCGACGGTGATGGCTTCAATGACATTGTCGTTCATACATGGTCGAGTGACAGGGGCAAACAGAATGACGGAAAAATCGGCTGGTACAAATATCCCGACTGGAAGCGACACAGCATTGTCGACAGCGGTCACATCTTCGGTGACGGCGTGCTCGCAGTCGACCTGGACAAAGACGGTGACAATGATGTCGTCACGGCCAAAGGCAGCGACAACGAAGCCAGCATATTCTGGTATGAGAATCCCGGCGGCAAAGCTGCTTCAGGATGGAAAGAACATAAACTGGCAGCCGTCGAAACAGGCAGTGAGGTTAAAGATATCGAAGTGCACGATATGGATCATGACGGCAAGCCCGATGTGGTTGTCCGCACAAAGCACAAATTCGCCGTCTATTTCCAGGAGTCTCCCCATTGCTGGGCAGAAGTAAAAACCGACAATGCCGAGCGCGAAGGGATGACAATCGGCGATATCGACGGGGATGGCAACTACGATGTGGTAATGAACGGTTTCTGGCTGGAGAATCCAGAGCATCCTCGCACCAATACATGGAAGCGACATAATATCGATCCGAACTGGTACCAAGATGTTACGGGCGATTGGCAGGATCACAGCGTCATGGCTGATATCAAAGATTTTAATAATGACGGCAAGGTCGATGTAGTTCTTTCACATTCCGAAAAGATAGGCTTCGCCGTCGCATGGTATGAATCGCCTAATCCGAAAGGCGGTCCCGAAGCATGGACCAAACACGAGATCGGCGTTATCGACTACTGCCATACACTTCGCGGCGATGATATTGATCTGGATGGAGATATCGATATCATTGCTGCCACCCTGATAAGAAAGAAGAATCCTGAGATATGTGTTTTTATAAATGAAGGCAAGGGACTTACATGGCGAAAACAACCGTTAGCTGCAGCGAGCGCTTACAAAGCCAATACAGGAGATATCGACAATGATGGTGACATCGACATCATCACGGCACAAAGCTGGGACTTAGGGCCTCTGCAACTTTGGCGCAATAATTACTCCAAAACTGCCGGCCAGATTGGTGTAGGAGCAACACCGCCACCCGGAGCAGAGATTCTGATAGACGGAACCCGCAAAATTTTAGACGAAAAATGGACCTATTGGGAAGGTCCGCGCTTTGCTTCATCCTTACCTATTAAGTGGGAAATCGTCGATGATCCCGTGGATTCGGGCACAGTAATCGCAAGTACCGATCCGGCCGGCGACGGGGGAAAGTACGGGGCAGCAGATATTGTTACGAAAAAGAAATACCGTGATTTTAGGCTGCACATAGAGTTTTTGGTTCCTCACAAGAAAGGGAACAGCGGTGTTTATCTGCAGAACCGTTACGAGATACAAGTCCTCGACGGCGACAGCGGAAAGCACGGAATGGCCGCCGTGATTAACGAGGCGGCCGGCCCATATCATGCTTATAATGGCACGGGAAAATGGAACGCTTACGATATAAAATTCCGTACCGCCCGATTTAAAATGGAAAACTCACCGAAAAAGCTATAGTAACTATTTTCTTTAACGGAGTCAGGACACACACAAATCACAAGATCCAAAAGGTCTGGGGCGGTGAAAATTCCGGCATCGACGGCGGCAACCAGGGCGGAGAAGGAATCACCGACGTTCCCGGCGGACTCAAACTGCAATGCGAGGGTCATAAAGTATTATATCGCAATGCCTGGATTCAAGAACTCGATATAACAGAGCCGAACACCGACTGGGATTCTTAATGCCGCCCACGAGCTATTTCTCTATAACCTGTTTTAGAACAAACTGCTCGAAAAGACCATAATCAACCGTGTGATAATCTTTGCCGGCAGGCGGGCCTGTCTCGGGGCCCTGCTGGAACATACCGGGCCATGCGCTGCCCAGCCCTTTGCCAGCGTGATGCGGTCCAAGAGTGTTTTTGAGCGTACCGATTACAACGACCTCAATCGTATTAGTTCCCTGCTTAATCAAGTCCGTCACGTCACACTGCCAGGGCTTATATGCAATATAACCTGCAGACTTACCGTTGATGATAACTTCCGCGACGCTTCCGTACCATTTGTCCAGCTCGACTAAATATTGTCCAGCAGAGCTCGTGACATTTAACTTTTGCTTATAAGATACACCTGCGGCATAAAAAGGATATCCCTGCTCTTTCCAACTGCCGAGTTCCAGGCCGGGATCAGAAGCACCGGCAATAACAAAACCGGACCCGGTTTCTTTGAGTGTAAACTTCCCCAGCAGATAAGCCGGCTCGATTTCGTGATAAATCGTAAAAGGTGATGCTTCGATGGTCACGCTGTTGACGCCGATTTTGACGGCCTGTGCGATATCGATCTTCCCAAACGCTTTGTCCAGCCACCATTCGCCCTTGTTCGCAGAGACGGGCTTATCATTACAGGTGATTGTATACAGGTCCGGCCGCTCGATAACAATATATAGCTTCTCCGGAACCTGCTGGGCGATAATAAAGTCATATGTTGCCTCAAAACCGCTGTCGGGTGCAAATGTTTTGCTGATAAGTTCATCGCGGAATTGAACGGCGCTGTCCCACGGATTTCGCTCCATCCCGTTCTTTTGAAACGCAAATTGGTTCGCCTTATAGAAATAAACGTTCTTCTTCGTCTCGCCGCCTGCCGTTATATCAACATAATCAAGCGTCAGCACATTATCTTCTATCGGGCTGATTTCAAGCTCACCTTGCAAAGCGATTATCATGGTAGTTTTTTGGGGTTCAGTCTTTGGCTGCCCGGATTTTTTCGATAAGAACAGCACAAGACTTCCACATGGGGGAAGCTCGAAGCGGGCCTTCACGCCGGCGTTTGTTTTTTCAAACGGATAGATAGAAATCTCCGACGTAGCCGGATTCCACTTCTCGATATATTCAGCAGCCGATTTGACCAGCCCCGCAGAAGGTTCGTCAATGCTCGTATTAACCAGCAGCAGAAATTCGCCGTCATCAAGCGTTCGCCTGTGATGGAATAGTATTCCTTTGTCATCGCTATCCCGCTCGATGGTAAATCCATCCTTTGAAGCTGCCAGCAACATTTGCAGCACATCATCATGCTTAACCTGCTTGAAGCTGGAATGTTTCGCCACTTCTGCGCCCTGCTTAGACGGTTGGCCATCAACATAGGACGGCGCCTGCCCGCAGCAGAGAACCGACCCGCCAGCTTTCGTATACGCGCTAAGCAGATCCATCGTTGGCTTATTAAGATTCTCTGTCAAGGTCGGCAGAACGACCGTGCTGTAAGAGCGCCGTCCTACTCTAAAGTGCGGCCCTTCAGTCGAGCCCTGCCTCGCAATAATATCCTCGCACCCGATGTCGTACTCGATCTGGGCCCTTTCCAGTGACAGCAGCATCTGCTGGAACTGGTTTCCGATCTGGTTTAGTTTGCCTTTCGGGATCGTATCTCCCTGGTACATCCAGGTGGTCGTCGTCGGCTCGATCACAAGAATCCGGTTGACCTGTTTGCCCTGCGACATTATCAGCGACAGCCTGGCAAAGTAATCGGCCATCACATGGTATGCCTTCCACCAGGGTTCATGATACGAGAATGACTGCGGATGGTCGCGCTTGCGGGCACCTCGTATCGTGATATATGACAGATGCTCATTGAGGGTATTGACGCCCAGCACGTAGAGCCAGTCGCCGATTCGTTTCATGTCCTCAAAACTCAGGTCCCAGCCGCCGGCGCCGTATGCTTCGCACAACGTCCGCTCTCTGTCGAATTGATTGGCAACACTCGACAGCTCCTTGACGGCACGGACATTACCGAACTGGGCTTGCGTGTCCTCACGATACTGGTTCATCAGCGTGTCGATTGCCGGCCTCTGATGCCAGGCGTACATGGCCATATTGTCGCCGCCGTGTCCAGCATCGGGCCAGCCGTGTTCCCAGTAATGACCGGTGAATTCCAGGTTGTGCTTTTCGCAATACTCATAGCAAGGTTTGGCCCACCTGTCGATAAACTGCTCAAGCAGGAGACAGTAGTAGTTGTGTCGGACGCGTTTGAAGTCGCCGACGGGTCGGGCAAGCTGGGGCAGATGGTCGATCAGGCTGTATCCCCAGCGCTGTGCAAACAGCTCCGACAGATGGTCCGACCAGTGGAGACCGCCGGCAGGAGCGAGGTGCGGCTCATCGGTGAACCAGCCTGGCACGCGATTGCCGAAATGCTCGCCGATGTGGCGGCGATATTCCTCCATCGTTATCTCAATGAACTTCTCCGTGACGCCCGACTTGAGCAGGTCGACGTAATACTTGCCGCCAAACCAGCCGCCGGTCGGAGCCAAGCGGATTGATGCCACAAGATAGCGGCCTTCATCGAAGGTCTGGCCTTTGCGGATTTTATCAGTGATGTTCTCGTATGCATCGCCGGTTATCTGAAAGACGGCCACGATGTTGTCATCAAGGCTGGGGGCCGTCTTGACTTCGTTGAGGTAAAGACCCTTGCCTCGTGATTCAGGCATGGCTTCGGGTACTAAGCCGCCGGCAAAGCCTGATGGGTACGAGTTCTCATCATAAATCCAGACATTCATGTCGAGTCGTTCGGCTTCTTCGAGAGCCACCCTCCAAAGCCTGAACCACTCATCTGAAAGATAAGGCGTCATCAGCCCCGGCCTTGGATGAACGAAGACCTGTTTGACCTGCTGGCCAGCCAGGTCTCGCATAGTACCGACAATCTGTTCATCCGTCAGCATGTCATTCCATACCCAAAGAGGCGCCGAATGATACTGCCGCGGTGGATCGGAAAATTGTTTCTTTACGGCGGCTGAGTCCACTGCCTCCAGCCGGGAGCAAGGAATCATTGCTACTAAACAGATTAAAATCCAAACAAATACACCTGACTTTTTTGAGATTGTCTGATTCATGATAATATCCTACATGTTTTATCTAATAGTATTCCAGCCGCTACGACGCAGGAACTGCAATCCTAACTAAAATAGTTTTTCTTATTACACAGCAAAAGGCAACTAATCTTTTACAGCCTTACAAGAATAACAAATATCCTTTTTCAAAACAAGGTGGAATTAAATGTGCTGAACAGGTACAATTACAGGTAAAAACTGATATTTATATTAGTATTGAAACGGAGCACCCGAAATGAAATATACCATTTTGACTAACACTTTAATGTTTATGATATTATTGCACTGCTGCCAAACCTCACTGGCTGCCGAGAACAACAAACCACTCTGGCAGATAGGCAACGTTGACAACGATACGGCAGAATTTGCACTGGGACCGGACAGGAGTAACCAGTATTCGACAACATTCCCCTATGATGCTTTATTTATAATAGGACAATCCGACCCGAAGAATGACTGGCCTTATATACAGCCGGGTCCGGCAGATGTCTGGGCGGGAAGTCAAAGTCATACATTCACGATTATGTTCGGCCTGAAGATGACATCGACAGAGGGCAAAGGCCAGATGGTGCTGGACTTCGTTGATACGCACAGTTCTGTTCCGCCAAAAATAGAAATCAAAATCAACGACATATCTTTTGTTCGTGAATTACCCAAAGGCGCCCGTGACGCTTCGGCCCATGGTCAGCCGGACAAGGGACGTGAGTGCCGGCTCGTCATTGAATTCCCGACTGGTGCGCTTAAAGTGGGTACCAACAGTGTCACTATCAAATCTATGGATGGCAGTTGGATTTTATATGATTACATAGCTTTGCATGTACCATCAGGCATTAAGATCGGCCCGGTCGAATCCCAGACAAAGCTGCTGGATATGAACAGCCAACCATATCTGGTCAGACATGATAACGGCAAGATGTATCAACCCGTACTGGTATCGGTTCTTCATATCGGCGAACCGACCGAGGCCGAAGTCTTAATCGATGGGAGCGAATTTTCAAAACAGTCGCTGAAGCCGGGCTTCAAAGTTATTGAGGGATTAGCACCGGCGGTTGAGGAGACGACCACGGTACATATCGATGCCAGGGTGGCGGGCAAGTCTATCGGCAAGCAGGCGCTGACCATCAATCCCGTCCGTAAATGGGAAATATATATATTACACCACTCCCATGTGGACATCGGTTACACTCACGTTCAAACAGAAGTAGAACACAAACATTGGAAGTACTTCGAACAGGTCATCGATCTGGCACGCAAGACGGCGGATTATCCGCCCGGCTCGGCGTTTAAGTGGAACGTCGAAGTGCTCTGGGCGGTGGATAGTTTTCTGAAACAGGCGTCCCCCGAGGACATGCAGGCCTTCATAGATGCCGTGAAGAAAGGCTGGATCGGCCTGGACGCCTTATACGGCAACGAACTGACAGCTTTATGCCGGCCGGAAGAGCTTGTCCGTCTGGTGGATTATGCCCAAACGCTCCGACAGCGCTACGACGTGACTATCGATTCGGCAATGATTACCGATGTACCCGGTTATACCTGGGGTATAGTACCGGTCCTGGCCCAAAGTGGAGTGAAATATTTCTCTGTCGGCCCCAACCGCGGGCACCGTATCGGCTATACTCTATCAACATGGGGCGACAAACCCTTTTACTGGCAATCGCCATCCGGAAAACACGAAATTCTCTGCTGGGTAGCAGGCGAAGGCTATTCGTTTTTCCACAGTGGACGTCTCGACGGTGGAAGGCTCTTCAATTATCTCAAGCGTCTGGGAGACTCCGAGTATCCATACGACATGGTGCAGCTTCGCTACTCTATAGGCGGCGATAACGGTCCGCCCGATCCGAACATGAGCGACTTTGTCAGGGATTGGAACCAAAAATATGCTTATCCGAAGCTGGTTGTAGCCACAACGACAGAAATGTTCAGGGAATTCGAACAGCGATACGCTGAGAAGATACCAAGATTTCGCGGCGATTTTACGCCGTACTGGGAAGACGGGGCGGGCTCGTCCGCAGCCGAGACAGCAATCAATCGCCAGGCCGCTGAACGTCTCGTTCAAGCCGAGGCACTATGGGCTATACTCAATCCGGCAGAATACCCAACCGAGCAGTTCCGGGAAGCGTGGCGTAATGTCATCCTTTACGATGAACACACATGGGGCGCTCACTGCAGCATCAGCCAGCCCGAAAGTGATTTCACTATAGCCCAATGGAAGATTAAGCAGGCTTTTGCACTTAACGCTGATTTACAGTCGCGCAACCTTCACAATAACGCACTGGCTGGACATCGAGCTATGGCAAAACAAGTCACCGCACTGGATGTTTTCAACACTTGTTCCTGGATGAGAACGGACATAGTGATATTGCCGAGGGACATGAAATTAGCCGGCGAAGTTGTCAAGGACTCCGAAGGGCAAAACGCAAAGTCACAGCGGCTCTCCACGGGCGAGCTGGCTTTTCTTGCTCAGGACATCCCGCCTTTCTCCGCCAAACGATTCACCTTCGAGGCCGGCAAGGCTTCCACAGCCGGCAGTGCTTTAGCGAAAAACAACGAACTAAGCAACGAGACAATACTGCTTGTCGTCAATGAGAAAACCGGTGCAGTTGAGAATTTGAAGTGGAAGCAAAAGAATATCGAGCTGGTTGACACCGAAGCCGGGCTGGGGCTAAACGATTATTTCTATGTGGCAGGCAGGGATCCGACTGATCCGCAGCGTAACGGGCCGGTCAAAATCAGTGTCAAGGAGACCGGGCCGCTGGTCGCTTCACTGCTGGTTGAATCCGATGCCCCGGGCTGTAATCAGCTCGTTCGTGAGCTTTGCGTCATTGACGGCATCGAACGAGTAGATATCATCAACATCATCGACAAACAGAACATCTATGAGCAGGAAGCGGTACATCTGGCTTTTCCCTTCAAAGTACCTGAAGGTGTGATGCGAATGGACACTCCATGGGCGGTTGTCAGTCCCGAAACAGACCAATTGCCCGGGGCCTGCAAAAACTATTTCACCGTTCAGCGATGGGTGGACATATCCAACAAAGACTACGGCCTCACATGGGCAACACCTGATGCACCTCTTATCGAGGTCGGCTCCATTACCAACGATCCCAGAGGCAAGACCGTAGGATGGATTAAGAGCATCGAGCCATCAACAACCCTGTACTCTTATGTGATGAATAACTACTGGGAGACCAATTACAAGACGTCTCAGGAAGGGCCGACAACATTTCGTTACTCAATCGAACCTCACCACAGCTTCGATTCGGGCAAAGCGGAAAAATTCGGTACCGAGCAAAGTCAGCCGCTCATTGCTGTGCCGGTAGATAAAAAGACGCCCATCCCAGATTCAATAATAAAAGTCGAGCCTGCGGGCATAGTTGTTACGGCATTCAAGCCCAGCTCGGACGGAAAGGCCAGAATAGTGCGGCTGTTTAATGCAGGTGTAAAATCAGAGAAAGTAAATATCACCTGGGCGAAACCGGCACCGGATACGATATGGCTGAGTAACCTGGCAGAAGAGCAGGTCAGTAAAGTGACAGAACCAATTGAAATGACAGCTTACGATATTGTCACTCTCAGAGCCCCAATACCCGGAAAGTAAGAAAATGGAAATGACATCACGAGAACGTGTTTTAGCAGCTTTAGAGCATCGTGAATCAGAACGTGTGCCCGTCGATTTTTCAGGACACCGGTCTTCCGGAATCGCGGCTATTGCATATCCGAAGCTGCGCGAGCATCTGGGCCTGCCACCGAGACCGATTCGCGTTTACGATATCATCCAGCAATTAGCAATTGTCGATGATGATGTACTGGATCGATTCGGCGTCGATACAATCGAGATGGGGCGGGGTTTTGCACTGGAAGAGCAATCGTGGCAGCCCTGGACTCTGCCCGATGGCACGGCATGTTTCGTCCCGGCATGGACAAATCTCGAATGTGATGACAACCGCTGGATTATACGCTCCGACAGCGGCAGAATTCTCGCCCACATGCCCGATGGCTCGCTTTATTTCGAACAAACATATTATCCTTTTCTCGAAGGCGATGACCTGAACGCAATCTCCGAAGTCCTTGGAGAATCTATGTGGACGGCCATTGCCAGCCCGCCCGGTCCGGTTGATAGTAAGGAACTGACCGAAGGAGCGAAACGTTTACGTGCCGGTACAGACCGGGCTATCATCGGTCTTTTCGGCGGGAACCTCTTCGAAGTCGGCCACTTTCTTTATCGCAACGATAATTTTATGATGCTTCTGGCCGCTGAGCCGCAACATGCCCACCGTTTTCTCGATAAACTCATCGAACTTCATTTAGCTAACCTGGAGAAATTTTTAGCCACTGTCGGTGAGTATATAGACATTATCCTGTTTGGCGATGACCTTGGGATGCAGACCGGGCCGATGATGTCACCGAAAATGTATTGCGAGTTTTTCATGCCTCGGCACAAATTGCTCTGGAACCGCGCGAAAGAATTAGCCGATGTCAAAGTCATGCTGCATTGCTGCGGAGGTGTCCGGGAATTGATGCCTCACTTGATCGAAGCCGGGCTTGATGCCATCAATCCTGTTCAAATTAGTTGTTCGGGAATGGACGCCAAAGAACTCAAGGCCGAATTCGGAAAAGATCTTACCTTCTGGGGGGGCGGCTGCGATACAAGAGATGTCCTGCCGAGCGGCACACCGCAAGAAGTTGCTGAACACGTAAAAAAACAGGTCGGGACACTAAGCCCCTGCGGCGGCTTTGTTTTCCAGCAGGTGCACAACATCCTGGCAAATGTGCCGCCGGAGAATATTGCAGCGATGTTTGATGCAGTCAATAGTGTTTCATAGGCCGGGGAGAACCTCTACATGAGCCCTATCGATTATTTGATAATCCTGCTCTATTTCGCTGTTGTGATTGGGCTGGGTTTCTGGTATCAGAAGCGCGCATCAGAGAATCTCAGAGCCTACTTTCTGGGCGGCAAAGGAATCCACTGGCTGGCATTGGCCATGTCCGGGTCGGTATCCAACTTCGACATTACCGGGACCATGTGGATTATTTCCATCCTCTATGTCCTCGGAATGAAATCTATGTGGCATCACTGGATGTGGGGCTTTTTGATGGGCGCTTTTTTCATGGGCTACATGGGAAAATGGGTCCGCCGCTCGAACGTAATGACGGCTGCCGAGTGGATGAAGACCCGTTTCGGCAGCGACGCAGGCGGCAGATTGGCCCGGACAGCCTACGCCCTGATGGCAGTGCTGACGCTCGCCAGCTTTATCGGTTATGCTTATCAGGGAATCGGTAAGTTTGCTTCGGTTTATGTCCCTCTCGAATCGCTTACCCAATATACTTCCAATCCATGGCTCCAAAACATATTCACCAAATATGAAAAGGATTGTCTGGCTGTTTTGATAATTGGTATAACAACCCTTTACGTTATTCTTGGTGGGCTTTACAGTGTGGTTGTCACTGATGTTATTCAAACAATAATTTTGACGCTGGGCAGTATAGTCATTGCTTACACAGCATGGTATAACTTAACCCCGGAATTGATGTCCGGCCTGCCTGAAAACTGGAGTTCACTAAGTGTGCCGTGGAGGATCGAAGATTTCGCCGGAACCGAGAACGCTCAGTTCGAGTTTTTCGGAGCCCTTGTTATTGTTTGGGTTTTGAAGGGCCTGTTGCTTAATGCAGGCGGGCCGGCCCAGATGTACGACTTCCAGCGATTCCTTGCCGCCCGCGACCCGCGTGATGCCGCCAAGCTCGGTGCGGCATGGAGCGTTTTTCTGATTGTCCGCTGGGCGATGGCAATCGGGATCGCCCTGCTGGCCCTCACGGGAGTTACGGGCGTAACGGATTCGGAGAAAGTAATGCCGCTAGTTCTGCTTCAATTTTTGCCGGACGGGCTCAGGGGTATTGTTATTGCCGGATTGTTAGCGGCATTCATGTCCACTTTCAGCTCTACCGTCAACAGCGGGGCTTCCTTTATCGTCCGCGACCTTTGGCAGCCCTACCTGCGTCCCAATGCCAGCGAAAAACAGTCGGTGCGCTTCAGTTACATTGCGACGATCCTACTGGTTCTCATCGGTCTGGCTATCGGTACCCAGGCCACTTCTATAGCACAAATATGGAGCTGGATGATGATGGCCCTAGGTGCCGGTGTAGTCGTGCCGAATGTGCTGCGATGGTACTGGTGGCGCATGAACGGCTGGGGCTACGCGTTCGGAACTCTTGGCGGCATACTTCTTTCGTTAGTAGTATTGTTTTTCCCTGATGCCCCGGCTTATTATGTGTTTCCTATGATATGTGTTGCTTCGTTGATAACCAGTATCGTAGTATCCTTTGCGACAAAACCGACCGACAGTGAAATTCTTACTGCATTTTACAAATCAGTTCGGCCTTTCGGATTGTGGAAATCAATTGCTATGATAACCGGCCCTTCCAAACAAGAGTTGTTCTCCGGATCGGAAAGTATTTCACGGACAATTGTAAATGTTCTGCTCGCCATGCTTGCGATTACAGGCCTGTACCTTTTCCCAATGTACCTCGTTAGTCGCTGGTATCTAAACTCAGCAATATGGCTCGGACTTGCTATAATAGCGGTATGCGGTTTAAAATACACATGGTACCGATCTTTGCCCCCGCAGGGCGAAACTTGACAAGTTCCACGTAATGGAACAGGAGGTCTATTATGAATGAAGACAACAAAAACCAGATCTTGTGCCCTAAATGTAAGATACAGATGCAACAAGGATATATTCTTGATTCTATGTATGGAAATGTAGTCACTACCACTTCAAAGTGGTCGGGAGGAAAACCCAAAAAGATATTAACATTTGCTCTACCTTCAACGGATAATAAGTCAATAGAGATTACAACTTATCGATGCTCGGAATGTGGCTATCTTGAATCATATGCCTTCTGAGCATAATACTTTTTTCTAATCTTCACAATAATTACGAACTCACTTTAAAACACTTGAAATAGCCATGAACGGAATGACGAACAAATCAGACAAAGAATTAATGCAGATAGCTATCAAAGAAGCGAAAATCGCTGAGGAAAATGATGATGTCCCTATCGGAGCAATCATTGTTTATCAGAACCAGATAATCGGCAGGGCATATAATCAACGAGAGCAGCTTCAGGACCCGACCGCACATGCGGAAATTATCGCCCTTACACAGGCCGCGGCGTTTCTTGAAAGTTGGCGGCTTCACGGCTGCACTATGTATGTCACATTGGAGCCGTGCACGATGTGTGCCGGGGCGCTGGTTCTTGCCCGGATTGACAGACTCGTATATGGCTGCGACGATCCCAAAACCGGTGCTGTCAAGAGCCTCTACAATATCGTCAGCGACCAAAGGCTGAATCATATAATTGATGTGACCTCCGGTGTTTTGGCCGAAGAATGCAGCCTTATTCTGCAAAATTTTTTCAAACAGAAACGAGCCGGCAATCCGCCAGATAAGGAATCCTGAACTCTACAAAGATACTATATATACTTAAAGATTATACCGCTTATTTTAATACTGTTAAGCCACATAATTAGTATCGCCGAGCAGGCCTCTATAACGACAAAATGCTGGTACTATCCCGGATCGGTATGCAAAACAAAATTTCAAAAGAAACCGTGTAAAAGATTAAACAATAATATAGTGTTTATGAACCCAATTTAATAAAATGCTCAGAGAAAATCTTCTGCGTTAATATTTCAGAATATTTACAACAAGTTCAATATAGCATATTGAAGCAGGACAAAGTTGAGATGGGAAATCAGGAAGCCAGGGGGGACATAGTACAAAGTGCCGAGCAAATCAGAACACACAAACAGGATAACTTTTTCGATATTGTTTCAGAAAGATCGGCCATTTGGCAGAAACTTGTTCCGATTATTCTCGCCTCTTTCACTGTGAAGTTCTTTCTCGCCTGGTGTTTTCCTTTCACGGGGGATGAGGCATACGTTGTACTGTGGGGCAAATACTTAGCTTCGGGATACTATGACCACCCTCCACTGACAGGCTGGCTTTTACACCTGCTTATGTATCTCGGCAAATCACCCGTGCTCATAAGGCTGCCGGCCGTACTGTTCAGCACAGCAATTGGAGTGGGAATATATGTATTGCTGAGACCATACGATCATCGTAAAGCCTATTATGCCTGCCTTCTGTACTTACTCTCACCTGTAAACAATACTCTTTTTGTTGTCCTTACAGATACTCCGCTACAGCTTTTTTCGTTTCTTTCGGTATTCTTCCTATTTCGGGCCGAGAAGACACGCAGTTACTTATACTATTTTCTATCAGGCATCTTTTTAGGTCTCGCTTTCCTCTCCAAGTATTTTGTAATCCTGCTGGCCGTCTCGTATTTTATCTATTTCCTCTCGGTCCGTAAGGATCATAAAAGATTGAAGGGATTTCTATTAATAGGACTGGGACTTTTACCGTTTATAGTACAGAACGCTGTATGGAACTACAATAACGGCTGGCCTAATATCATGCACAATTGGATTAACAGGTTCACTGCTCAATCAAATCCGGCGATTAACCTGCTCAGTCTGGCTGTTTACCTATGCTATATTGTTACTCTACCGGTTCTCTACTACCTGTTCAAGAACAAAACAGGCATCATTCGAAATTTATGGCAGGGAAACTTTCGTATTTTTACTGTGCTTTCCCTGGTACCGGTGTTTGTATTTTTCGTGGTCTCATTCCAGAGGCCAGTGAGGCCCCACTGGTATTTATCTTTTTTCCCCTTCGTTTATATTATGGCCGGTTTGCTTTTTGAAAAAAAACAAATAGACAAATGCATCAAACACTCGCTCGTTTTCTCACTGGTACAGGTCTGCCTGCTAATTGCAGCATCCTTCGCTCCAGTAACACGCTTAAAGGGTTCGATAAATGAAAGTGACTTCGCCTCTCTTGTCACTTATATGTATCCGCAAAAGGTACTTGAGTCGCTCACAGATTACAAGGATAGTTTTGTTCTGGCAACGAAAAGCTATTCAAGATCTGCCTTATTTGAGTATTTCGGCTCAGAGAAGGTCATTGTCTTTGGAAAAGGTTCAAAGCACGGCAGGCAGCACGATATACTGACAAATTTCAAAGAGCTTGATGGACAGAACATTAGTATCCTGCGTAAAGGTACGCTATATGACAGTGAATATCAGCCTTGTTTTGCGAAAATGGAGATAAAGCATTTCAGTGTAGAAGGAGCGACATTTTCTTTGATTCTTGGATACGGCTTCAAATATCCGGAATACCGAGAGAGATATCTGCTTACCGCGATGGAAAGATACTACCAAGTTCCGGATTGGCTACCCGGTCCGAAAAGCTTCTTTCATAAAAAGTACGATTTCTAACGTGTTCTAATCACGCTCAGCCGGGAGCAACATAGCGATATCATGCAAAGGGCCTTTATTTGCTGAGTTTGACTGCCGTACCATAAGCAAAAAGTTCGGCAGCAGTACCCACAACACTCGTTGTCATATAGCGGACATTAATTATCGCATCAGCACCCATCCAGGTGGCCTGAGCGATCATCCTGTTAGTTGCTGCTGTCCGGGCCTTGCCCATCATCTCTGTATATTCAGTCAATTCGCCGCCAAGGATCAGCCTCGCTATGGCAGAGAGGTCTTTGCCAAGCCAGATAGCAAATACCGTATGGCCCTGAACCATACCGAGAATCTCGCTTGTTCGGCGACCGGGCACTTCCATTGAGTTCAATAGTAAAATCGAGCTATCAGGCTCTGTCGGTTGCGGCTCCTCTGTCGGCATTCCGCTTATTTTCTGTTCGAGTGCCAATGTAAGCAGTACAACCAGGATGCCGCCCAGAAGGCTGAAAATCGCTAACCTTAGCCACAAGGGCATAACCGGATCATCGGTTACGATCACGTGCCATGGTATTCCGGCAAATATTGTAACGAACAGTCCCAGCACAAAAGCCAGCGAACCAATTGTTCTAATTGTCTTCATAGCTTCTCCCTTCACTATAAAAATCATAATCTTGTTAATTATCACTGCTCAACAATTACCCAGATTTTAATAACTCTATATAAATGAGCTGGAGTCAAATCAAAAATCTATTTCATAATCCAAAAGACATAAAATGGTCTAATCGCACTTATTACTAACATGGCCTCGAACCACCAGACACTCAATTCCATAATGTCAGGTATAAGTTTGGTTATGATCAAAGCCCCAAACATTGCAGTTACTTGAGCGAGCTTAATATCCACAAGATTGAAGTTTTTAACGCGACGATTCATGCCTTCTAAAAATCCCATTTTCATTATCTCCTTCGCAGAATCATTTGCTCAGTTGACAATTAATATCTTTTCTTAATGGTCTCGTTCAACTCAGCGATGCGAATCTCCAGCCTTTTTATCTCCCTGCTGGTATTGATTTTGTAGAGCATTTGCCAGTACTTGGCTTTACTGAAAATACAAAACTCTATACAGCAGACAAAGATAGCGGCATACATAATATGGTATTGGGTCTGGTTGGTCTTGAAGAATTTAATGCCGCAATAGATAGCACCAGCTATAAAAGGCAGGGAGTATGCGCCGTGGACAATAATACTGGAGAACATTCTTCTGCTGTAAAGCTGCCCTACCATCGACAAGAGATTGTCTTCTTTCGACTCATCGTAAGTATCTTCGATTATTCTTTTGAGTTGCTCATCATTCATTTTTTATTCCTTAATTTCACATCTATCATTATTTCATCTTCTTTATCGCACGCTTGATGCCCTGTCTGTGAACCACCTGCCCTCCTAAAACTTTCATCAGACAAATCCCTTGAAAGCAGCAGACAAAGAGCGCGGCATACATTATCTGGGATTTTGTCTGGTCGGTCTTATATAATTCGACGCCGCAATAAACAATCCCGGCAACGAAAATTATGGCCCATATCCATATAACAATCACAACAGGAACCATTTTTCTACTGTAGAAGTCACATGCCATTGACCATATCGAGTCTTCATTTGATTCGTTCATTTTTATGTCTCCAAATTTTATTTGTAATGTCTTTGATAAAGTTCTTTCAGCTCTTTTCTCGCATTGTGCAGTCGCGATTTCACAGTCCCCTTTGGAATCTTCAGGGCAATACCAATCTCCGGGATGGTAAGCTGCTCGAAGTAACGCAGGTTGAGAACCGCCTTTTTCTTTACATCTAATTTCTCCAGCAACTGTTTAAGACCGACATCTTTTTCTCCCTCGTGTTGATGGTCCTGAACTTCATCGAGCCCGACCTTTGTTGCTATCCTGTTTTTTCTTATCCAGTCGATTGATTTGTTCGTTGTGATTCTGTAAGCCCAGGCCTTGAAACTCGCCGGGTCGTGTAATTTCCTCAGACCTTTTATGATGCCGAGCCAGCTTTCCTGCGTTATGTCCCATGCCACCTCCGTATCGCCGGTCATGTTGTAGGCATATTTCCAGAGCCGCTTTTGCCATCGCTGGACCAGCATCTCCATCGCCTTGACGCTACCTCTCTGGCAATCCATTACCAGTATCTCATCAACAAGTTGTTCAACCTGCCTGTCCACTCTATCTATAATAGTCTAACTTTTCCCTCCTGTGGTTCATTTTTTACGCAAAAATATTTTTATGCCAGTAAGCTGATTCTTTTGACGCTTTATCGTTGCAAACTGCCCGCAATGCTGCTATATTGACACTGTGTAACAATCAATTTGAATAAAAAGTTACTGTTACAGTGGTATAGAAAAAAATTAAAAACTAAAAACCAGAAACTAATTCGGAGAGGTGTCGGAGTGGCTTATCGAGCAGCCTTGGAAAGGCTGTGTAGGGCTCGTCCCTACCGCGGGTTCGAATCCCGCCCTCTCCGTTGTATCAGACAGAGACGCTACAAGTTCTCTAACCGCAGGAACTTGTAGCGTTTTCTCTATTTTTGACTGCCCCATTGCCCTCATATTGCCCTTAAACGTAGAGGTTTGCATCTTATTGTTTGGAGTAAATTGATCTGTTTTAGCGAGAGCCATCATTGCTCTCTGACTGTCCTGATCGTGAAGGTGATAATATAAATCGAGCATCTGTGACGAACTATGCCCCAGCCATGCAAGAGCCATACGGTAAGGCACATTATTGTTTGCGCAGTAGCTGGCAAAGTGATGCCGGAAAGAGTGTAGCTTATACTGTTTCGGATTTTCAAATCTACATTCTTTGCTCAACATTTTTATCCGTTTTAGCAACTGTCGTTCGGATATAGTTTGGAACACCAGTCCAGTCTTTTGCATATTTTGTCCCAATAAATCTGTTATCTTGGGATGCACAGGAACAAAACGATCCTCCCTATCTTTCGGGATACCAGATGAACCACCTCGTCGTACATGTATCATTGTAAAGCAGTTGTTGCGGGTGTGTAAATCATCCCATCTTAGTTGCTCTACCTCACCTATTCGAAGACCGGCATAACCCATCAGAGCGAAGGCAAGTCTATCTTCCCTCTTGGCAATGGAAATTAGTGAATCGACTTGCTTCGATGTGAAACATGGCTGAGGAGCAGCTTTGGCTTTCGGAAAGGAGATCGCAGAGAATCTATAGTTACCGAGTATTCGTTGGCGCCAGGCCCATTTAAACATCTGCTTGGCCAATACTACTGCTCCTTCGACTGTTTTATCGGCGTAGCCTTGTTCCTTAAGCCATTTACGGTATAAACAAAGGTGGTTCTCAGTGAAGTGCCTGGCGAATCTGATATCTTCTTTATCACAGTATGCCTTAAGCTTCTCAAGATCGGCTTTATACTTCAGTTCAGTTGTTGGTGCAATCTCTTTAGCCTTATAAGCCTGTTTATACTTGTCAACTAATCTTTTAACGGGCAGACTTGTATCCGATGCACATTTAATTCCCGAATCCAGATCCTGTTGGATTT